>JAEEGL013124052.1_pt1 | contig 23790 bp, 22 predicted proteins | sample 9134231 | NCBI WGS metagenome assembly JAEEGL01 (sample SAMN16246548, study PRJNA631951) | gut metagenome | biome: gut microbiome; feature: rumen; material: fiber-attached | host: Bos | place: Iran: Karaj | collected 2018-10 | reverse complement strand
GCAGCCTCTTCCCCGCGATAATTCGAAGCAGGAATACCTTCAGACTCTTCCTCATAATAATCCGAATCAGGAGCATTTTCAGGCACTTCTTTATTACTATCCGAAGCAGAAGCATCTGCAGCTTCTTCCTCATAATAATCCGATGCGGAAGCATCTGCAGCTTCTTCAGATTCATACAAAGGTGCCGAACCCGGGGCTGCACTTTCATTTTTATTATGCCGCACTACCCCCGAATAAAGGACACTGACTGTGATAAGAACTGCTGCAGCTGCCGGAAGAGCAACAAATAAGGTTTTTCTAAAACGTGTTATTTTAGCATTTTTATTATGCAAAGGCTTATCATGCAATTCAAATGCCGCTTCCTCAATATATTTGGGATCGAGCCCGTTAAGGGCATTCAACAGATCATTTCCGTTCACAGTTCATAACCCTCCTTAACGAGGTAAGCCTTCAGTTTCTGACGAAGTCTGAAAAGCATTGATTTCACGGCAGATTCAGACCTTGACAGATACACTGCTATATCAGAAAGCGGATCCACATAAAAATACCGCCTGACAAATACTATACGCTCATTTGGATCTAATCCCGCAAGAAAGCGGTTTATATGCTCCGAAAGGAGCGACATGTCCACCATATCCTCAGTTGATGCCGAGTCTGCCACCGAAGTAAGTTCTTCAAGGGCAATATCAGTCTGTCCCGAACCGCGTTTCTTTGAGTGTGATCTGCGGTAAAGTGTAAGTGCATGATTCCTTACTATTACTGCAAGAAACGGCGCAAGAAGATTCGGTCTTTCTTCTGGCATGGTATTCCAGGCCGAAAGATATGTATCGTTTATACATTCCTCCGTATCCTCGTCATTGGCCACTATGTTCATTGCGATCTTTCTGCAATAGTTTCCGTAGCTTTTATTTGTTTCCGATATGGCTTCTTCGTTTCTGGCCCAATAAAGATCAACTATTTCACTATCCTGAATATCACACTCAAACACACTTTGTAACTGTTCAGTACCCCCCCGGGTGCTGAACAGTCACAAAACTATTTCATTTTCATCAAAGATTTCTGATCAATTCGACAAACTCTGCTTTATATTCATCATCAAGATCAAGCTTTGCTGCCTGCCTGCATACATCCTTCATCTTCATGCGTCCGATGTAATCGCTGTCATTTATGATCATACCACATTCAGCAACACATGCAGCAAAAAGTGTGTCACTGTCCGGATCCTCTTTATAGCATGTACTGCCCACCGGGAAGTATATGAGTTTTGACTCGTCTTCATCCGGCTCTTTATAACGAACCGATACATTCATCCATTCATCGGACATCCGCCCTGTTTCGGAAAGATCGGTATTCTGATAACGAAGAGATGAGCTGTCATTTTCAGCATCGTTATATCCTTCATTCATTTTTATCTCATACATAACAGTCATGGCATGTCCGCTTCCGATCTCTCCGCCGTCTTTTTCATCATCGTTAAAATCTCTGGCGGCCATCTGTCTGTTTTCATAACCGATCAGACGATATTCAGACACATATTTAGGGTTGAACTCGGTCTGAAATTTCACATCCTTTGCCACAGTGAAAAGGGTTGAATTAAATTCATCAACAAGAACTTTTTTTGCCTCCGAAAGGCAGTCGATATACGAATAATTACCGTTTCCCTTGTCAGCAAGAGTCTCAAGTGTCACCTCATTGTAGTTTCCGGTACCAAATCCGAGAACCGAAAGGAAAACTCCTCCTTCTTTTTTATCCGAGATAAGTTCCTCCAGTTCATCTTCAGAAGTGATACCTACATTCAGATCCCCGTCTGTTGCCATGATGACACGGTTATTTCCACCTTTTATGAAATATTTTTCCGCAAGCTTATATGCAGATCTGATACCCTCTCCTCCATTCGTTGATCCGCCCGTCTCAAGGGTATTTATCGCCTTTTTAAGTCTGGTATGTTCATTTCCCGGAACACCCGCGATCACTATATCCGATGATGAAGCATAGGTTACTATGGAAACAATGTCATGTTCATCGAGATCTTCCACAAGCATATCGAATCCCATCTGCAGCAGCGGCAGCTTATCATAGGAATCCATCGAACCCGAAACATCTATAAGAAATACAATATTTGACGGAATATCATCAGTATCCTTCGTCTCCTTTGCCTTTATACCCAGATTTACAAGCTTTGTATCCTTGTTCCACGGGCAGTCAATGATTGAAGCGTTTACGGCAAAAGCATCACCATTGCGGGGGGTCCGGTAATTATAATCAAAATAATTCACAAGTTCTTCCGTTCTTACCGAACCGGCCGGAATATCGGAAAGAGAAAATCCGTCATTTATCATTCTGCGAAGATTTGAATAACTTGCCGTATCTATATCTGCTCCAAAGGTTGAAAGAGGTGATACCGAAACATCCGTAAAAGCGTTTTCTGCTACACTTTTGTAGTTTTCCCCGTTAATGTATTCCGGAACCGGGCAGTATGATTCCGGGCAGAATGCTTCGGAGCAAAACGATTCCCCGGCCGCATTGTACACTTTGGCGCAATCCCCTGCAAAATCCGAACAATCCATTTCAACTTCAGGTGATGCCTCTTCCATGTAAAAGCTGTCATCATCACAGGATCTGCTGTCATATGATTCCGTTTCTGCTGCTTCAGCCGGATATTCTGCCTCTATATAAGCAGTTCCTGACTCTGTCCGGTTTTTGTAGGTAGGTGAGATTACCGCACTGCACCCGGTAAAAGATGTTGTAACAACTGTTCCGATAATAAATAATGCTATTGTTTTCTTTTTCATAATTGAATCCTCCATTTTATAATTTGCGTCATGAGTATGGCTTTTTATCGCCTTCTGACTATATAGACGCAAAACACAAATGAAGGTTTCACATTTTTTTAAATTTTTTTATTCTTTTTCCATATCCTCAAAGATCTGTATGTTTTTACCGTGCTGCTTGCCGTAATACATCCGTTCATCTGCTTTTTTAATTATGTCCTCAGGTTCTTCATACATATCCCTGTTTTCTTCAAGACCTATGGTAAGTGTTGTAAAAATCCGTTTATTATAGAAAACTGTCGGACTGAATTCGATACTTTTTCTCAAAGCTTCAATCTTTTCCTTTGCAGTATCAATATCATAATCTCTCATAAGAATAACTATTTCTTCTCCGCCCCATCTGCAAATATCACATCCCTGGAGCTCTTTTTTTATAATTCCTGTAATATGTCTCAACACCTCGTCTCCGGCATCATGACCGAACGTATCATTTATCCTCTTAAAATTATCTATGTCACAAAACGCAATACAAAAACGACTGCTCTTTCCATCATTCATAAGAGGCTCTATCAAAGGCAAAAAGCCTCTGCGGTTCAGGAGATTTGTCAGAGCATCTTCCTGTGCATCAACCGACAATTGCTTATTCTTTCTTTCCAGACTCGTCATTTCAACTTCACTTGCATAAATATAGATAGTATTATAGAAAACCGTTGAAAATACCATTACAAATGATGAAAAAAGCACCAGAATCAGCCTTATAACAGGATGCATGGAATACACCGGCTCCACACTTGAATATTTAATATACAAAAAAGCAAATATGCCAAAATTCAACGCCAGCATCAAAGTTATGTGCCATCTGTTTATACCCTTAAACAAATAGCAGCCAAAGTAAATGATTATAGGCACAATGGAAAAAAGAAAACAATATGTTCCGCAGCGCAGTCCTATAAAATAGGTCGATACAATTGTGTATATTGTAACTTCCAGAATAATACTTACATAAACCGGCATGATATGACCGTATTTACACAGCAGTGTACAAAAAGCGTAAATTATAACACTTACGATATTAAAATATACAAGCGGAACCACTCCCGCAGCCCACATAATACCGACCAGTGCAGCATGAACCATGCCCATAACAAGTACTGTAATCAGAAACCCGTTATGAACAAAAAAATGCATCATCTTATTTAATATTCTTCCGATTTTCATTATGTCACACACCTTAAATTACTAACTTTTCTTATATATCATCAACATATCTTCCAGTTCTTTCCTGTATCTGTCAACCACATCTTTACTGCCCGTTATCTTAACTCCGGTTCCGAGTGCAAATATCCAGCCAAAGAACTGATCGCTTAAAGCCACATCCACTTTTATTTCCGACCATCCCTTTTGTTTTGAGGGACGGATCGATATATCCCTTCCAAAACGATCTATAAAAACTCCGGCCATTTCGTTTTTGAACGATATTCTTACACTTTTCTGTTCTCCTCCGAACATCCCAAAGCTCATTCTGGCATACTTTGCGGGATCGAACTCTCTGAACTGTTCTTTCCCGACCCGTTTATCGTTAAGAATCTGAATACTCTTCAATTTATCAACACGAAAATGCTTTATACAGTCTGCCTCTTCATCATATGCAATAAGATAATAGTTTTCATCATCCCAGGTCAACGCCCATGGACTTACAACATAAGGATCCTCCCTGCGCCGAACCAGTTCCTTTTTTTCGTTCCATTTCATATATTCGAAACTAATCTGACGATTTTCGGCAATGGCGCGGTGAACATCATCAACAAAGTAATAAATACTTTCATTCATGGTCTTAACCCTGCCCTGAACTATCGCCTGTCTCTTCAGTTGTGTAGCTTCATATTCGCTGGCCATTCCGGTCAGTTTCTTTATCAGTTCGTTGGATTTTTTCTCCGTAATAAACTTGGAGGATTGTATGGCATCCACAAGAAGCTTCAATTCAGCAATCTCAAACTGCTTCCCTCCGACATGGTAGCAGTATCTCCGTCCGACTTTTTCTCCAATCACATCTATACCCAAAATCCGTAATGCTTCCAGATCATCATAAAGACTCTTCCTGTCTGCAGTCACACCATATGCTTCAAGTTCTTTCTGTATCTCCGGCATGGTGATCATATGCTCATCATCCGTCTTTTCCGTCATGATACGGCTAAGATAATATAACTTTAATTTCTGATTAGTCCCCTTTGGCAAGAATATCCTCCTGTATCTTCCCGGCATACGCCTCATTATGCCTGACAAATTTGACCTTTTAATTTAACAGGTGCATAATGCTTATCATGCATGCATGATAAGCATCATGCACCTTTTGAATCAAGCTTGCCATGTGTTCAGGCTTTTGTCCCTTAGCTCATAGTATACAGCAAAACGGCTGACATTAGAAAGGCTATTCATGGATAACAAATACTCTTACAGAAATCAGATAATAAAGCTGACCATACCGATAGTACTCCAGAATCTGCTCAGCGTAGCAGTTAATTCGGCCGATGTCGTAATGCTTAATTATGTGGGACAAAGTCATATTTCAGCAGTATCATTGGCCGCTCAGTATGCCAGTGTGCTTTTTATGTTCTACTACGGACTCGGAACCGGAGTTACCATGCTGGCATCACAATACTACGGCAAAGGCGAGATGCGGGCGATCGATGTGATCGAAGGAATAGCACTGAAATTTTCCATGATAGTTGCACTCATATTTGCGACATCTGCCATGTTTTTTCCCTCGCAGATGATGAGAGTATTTACACCGGATCAGGAATTAATAACTATCGGCGCTTCATACTTAAGAAACATAAGTGTCGCATATATATGCTGGGCTATGATAGAAATATATCTGGCAACCTTAAGGAGTATAGGCCGGGTAATGATTTCCACCGTCTTAAACACAATTGCTTTTTCCCTTAATATTATGCTGAACGCGGTATTTATTTTTGGTCTCTTCGGAGCGCCGAAGCTGGGCGCAGCAGGAGTTGCACTGGCAACATCCATATCCAGGGTAGTCGAGCTGATCCTGTGTGTTATCATCTCCATAAAAAGCAAGGATGTTAAACTGCGTCTTTCATATATGTTCATCAGAAATAAAATTCTCCTGAAGGATTTTATGAAGATGGCAATCCCGGCTGTGATGAATGATGTATCCTGGGGCCTTGCATTTTCCATGTATTCGGTAATAATCGGACAATTTCTCGGAAGTGATGTTGTTGCGGCAAATTCTTTTACTTCTCTGGCAAGAAACTTCGGCTCAATCCTGTCCTTTGGCGTTGCCAGTGCGGGAGGCATACTTCTCGGACAGATAATCGGAGAAAACCGCATGGACGATGCGGATAAAGCAGCCAAAACATTAATGAGACTGACTGTATTGTTCGGTGCTGTGGGAGGTGTCATAGTCCTTTTCTTAATTCCGGTATTTCTTAATTTTGCCAATCTGACTGAAACAGGTAAGTCATATCTGAAGATCATGATGCTTATAAATACTTATTATGTGATGGGTTCGGCTGTCAATACGACACTTATTGCCGGAGTATTCCGCGCCGGCGGTGACAGCAGGTGGGGTTTTATCTGCGATACCATAGATATGTGGTGCTACGCCGTTCCGCTGGGTTTTTTCGCCGCAGCAATATTAAAACTGCCGCCAATGTGGGTATATTTTCTTTTGTGTACCGATGAATTTGTAAAATGGCCCTGGGTGATCAGCCACTACAAAAGCAAAAAATGGCTTCGAAACATTACCCGAGATGATCTGTTTTAATAATGGTTTTTATCATTCCATCCTGCAAATAAGGAGAAAATAGAAAAAAAATGCGGAATACGGTGGAGTAATAAAGAAATTTTCAAAAAAGGAAGCCGTAAACATCGCAAAGACAGCCGCAAGTGCCAGTGTAGAACAGTTTTTTCCGCTCCCACTATCCCTTAACATAAGCCACGCTTCATTAACCGCGGAAAGAATCATAATAAATACAAGCGCAAATACGATCATTCCGTGGACAGTCAAAATATCAAAGAACCCGTTATGCACCTCAAATATGTCAAAACTCTCAAGCACATATGACGAACCTATTCCCGTTAATGGATGCTCAAAAAACGCTCCCCACAGCTCTTTCCATATCTGCTGTCTTCCCGAAAGGAGATCCTTATACAGAAAGCTTATATTTATACCTTTACCTGCAAGTATCAGGTACAAAACAGTAAATGCTACACTTCCTCCGGTTGTGATAATCAGGATCAAAGTAAATAACAGCTTTGATTTTCTGATCAAAGGCCCGCACAGGGAAAAGATGCCGAAAGCAGCTATTCCGATCATTGCAGATCTGCTGTGATACAAAGTAGCATATATAAAAGCTGTCACATACATCAATATCTGAAGATACAGAAGATAGTCATATTTTGGATTTTCCTTAAGAAATTCCAGAAAAATCACTCCCATGATCATGAAGAGCATGAAAGTCAGACCGGCCATATTAAAATTATAAGTCCATCGAACATCTATATACCAGATTATTGTAAGAACACTTCCCACTACCGCCATATATGCAGCGGCTGCCTGACTCAGGGAGATATAGGAAGCCAGCAACGCAATGAGAACAAGATCAGATGGTATCAGCACAGCACCCTTATTGGAATGGATAAGAATAAGATTTGTCATTGCGATAATCCCCGTAAGAACCACAATAATAAATCTTATATCCCTGTTGTTCCATATCTCCTCAAAATGAGCTGCAACAAGCACGCAAAGTACAATAAACATCAGAAGTGATGAATATCTGCCGGCTTTTTCATATAATGTTTCATTGATGAAGGATATCGCTACCAGAAGAGAAAACATCGCCGATATTACGACACCTTCATTTTTTCTTATTTTATACGCAATATTATTCAAACCGATCTTAAGCTCCCCGTCATTTCTTTATTTTTTTCAAATAATCCTTAGCCACTGTCATTATCTCCCGTCCGTATGTAACCAAAAGCAGTGCGGTTATTGCTGCATTATATAAATAATACATCGGTACCTCTCTTATTGCTATCACTGCTTCAGCAAGGAGCAGCAAATAGGCACCAAGATCTTTTAAGAAATTCACCTTCAGCTTAACATGTTTTCCTGTTTTAAAAAAGGCAACAGCAAACATCGTAAAATACGAAAGCATGGTTGCAACCGCTGCTCCCATTATCCCGAAAAGTTTTATTCCTATAAAATTTAAGCCAATGTTTAATACAGCTCCGATCCCGGTTGCCTGTCCCATGCTTTTTCCATCCTTATAAGCAAGACAGATAGAACCCAGGAATCCATTCAAAGCCCCGAATATTATCGAGATTAAAAGGGGTGGTACATAAATCCTTGCGGCTATGAATCCCTTATTGAACATAAAATGAGCCAGAGGATGAAGAATCAGAAGGATCACGGAACAGCCGGAAACCATAACAGCATTGTACAGACCGTAAAGTCTCGAAAAAAATCTGGCAGCATCATATTCTCTGTAACTTTTTGTTGCGGACATCTGAAAGCTCTGAGCAAATATCCTTTGAAAAACCATAAGTATTGCAGGGATCTTATATGCAACCCCGTAAATACCGTTTGAGGCAGCTCCCATCATAAAGAGGATGAAGTATCTGTCTATGGCATTATTTATCCAGCTTGAAGTGGAATAAAGCAGCATACCCTTTCCGTAATCAAGCATCTCGGATCTCAAGGCCAGATCTTCTTCCGCATGACAGGAGGATGGATTTTTTTGTCTCCACTGTCTTACAATAAGACCGAACATTATCAGTGAAGAAAGCGCATATGCTGCCATCTGTGAATAAATATAGCCATAGAGCCCCAGTCTGAGAACCAGAAGAAAAAACAGGTTACATCCTATAATAAATGCCGTACATGAAACCGAACCGGTTATCATGATCTTTACCTGTTCACATCCCTGCGTATATAACAGCATAAATTCATATATGGCATTAAAGGCAAATAATACCGCAAATAGGGAAATATATATTTTCAGCTCCTGTGACAAAGGAAGGAACAATGCTGCAGCACATGCAACCAACACAATTCCCGCGGAAAAGAACACCCGTCTCAATCCCGAACGAAGTATACTCACCCTTTTATCAGGATTCTCGATTCCGTAACGAAGTGCTGCCTCTCCGGCATTAACGGAGAGCAGGGGAACGAGAAGAAGAAGCGAAACCTGCATGACATCGGCAACTCCGTATTCCGCTTCGGTCAGGACATTAGTATAAAAAGGAACAAGCAAAAATACCAGAAGCTTTGAAACAAAATTGCTCACCGTAAAAAGTGCCATATTTGAAAAAAGATAATGTACTTTAGACTCTTTCTTCTGCACCTTTAAAAACCTCTAAAAATAAAAACAGTATGATCGGCGAATAATCCGCCCACATAAGATCCATATCGATAAATGATTCGAAAAAAACCGCAAAGATCGCAGCTGAAGCAATCATAGAAGAAGAATTTCTTTTCACAAGACTTCCCATTTTGTGAAGTCTTCCGATTATGAGAAAAGCCGATAAAAAGAACACTATAACACCGTGAACTGCAAGTATATCATACATGGCATTATGGATATTATACTCAAAAAATGATTTCAGCTTATAACCCGACCCTATGCCGGTAAATATATGCTGCTTAAGCATATCCCAGATTTCCGACCAGATCTGTTCCCTTCCCGAAAAGATATTTTTGTAAAAAAAAGGCATCTGGGCATTAAAGCCGGTCTGGGAAAGCTTTACATATGAAAAGACAAACAGAAGTGAACCGAATACCGCAAAAACGCATAAAAGGAAATACGATTTTTTATATTTTGCCGGATCAAAAAATATAAACAGAAAATAGAAAAACACAAAGAATATTAAAGCCATAAAAGCTCCCCTCGCAAGGTGCCATAAAACCAGAGTTCCTGTTCTCAAAAGAGCCATCACAATAAACAATCCGGCAAATTCCCATTTTTCATAAAACATCTTAAGAACTATAAGAGCCGTAAACAGCGTAAAAACCGTATAAGTAGCACCGGTATTGGAGTTGTAGGAAAATGCCCGGTCATAGACAAACCATGAAAAATACATTAAAAAGAAAAATGCAGACAGCACCTTCATCTGAAGGCCACTTAACCTTATCTTTGGAGCAATATAAAGGATCAGTAAAAAGTCAGCCAAAATCAATATGCATCCCTTATTAGATCCGATGATAAACAGGTTTACCGTTGCAGTCACAATGGCAAGGATTGTTATATACAGGTAAATATCCTTATTTTTCAGTGCAGCTACCCAGTCAACCTTTATCAAAAACAAAAGAACCAGGGAAATAAATATGATCAGAGAATTATATATTTCGGTAATATGATAAAACCAGGGGAAACTCCATGTGCCCGCAAAAAAGATCATCATGAGCACAAGCGGTATCCATGACAAAATTTCTCTTATTCTGCCAGTTTCCGCATTATTTTCATTAGTTCCCGTGCTCTGCTTTTCCATGATGTTGACTCCTTATCAAGTTCGCAGATAAGTCTGGTATGATTATCCGCACTTAACAGATACCTGATCTTGGATGCAATCTCGTTTATGTCTTCGGTATCTTTTATTATATCAGTATCTTCATATTTCTTTATTACCGAAAGAGCCCCGCATTTAAGAGAAACAAGTATATCTGTCTGAGACAGAAGCGCTTCCAGGGGAGCCAGTCCGAAAGTTTCAAAGCTGCTGTTTTGTATGAACAGTTTATTTTTGTGATACAGATCCATCAGTGTCTCATGATCAACCAGTCCGACATTTTCCACAAATTCATAAGAGTTTATCTCTTCCGTATCTGCCCCGTAATCCCCGGCAACTGTCAATTTTATATCGGGCAGCCCTGCTGCCTTGAGCTTTTCTATAGCCTTACAGATATTTACTATACCCTTCCTTGGCATTCCGCCTCCGACACTTATCACACCCATATCATTCCGTCTGATCTCGCTTACCGATTCGGTCATAAGCTGCCAGTCTATTCCATTTGTAAGATGCGATATTTTCGCTTCATACAAGCTGTAATTATGTTTAAGCCATTCCTCGAACTGCCTTGAAACAGCAAGGATAAGATCAGCTTTTTTAAGCATTTTTCTTTCGAGGATGGCCATTTTCTTATCCGGAACACGATTTATCGTATTTTCGTATTCTACACAACCGTGCATAAGATAAGCACTTTTCTTCCCGAATAACCGGGCCAGATTCATACCGTATATATTCTGTTTTGAATAACCGGAAAAAAGAACCGCATCTGCCCTCGGGATTTTGAAAAGAATTTCAAATGCCCTTCCTGTTTTGCTTCTGCTGTTCAGATAAAGTGTATTTTTAGGAGAATTTTTGATCAGCTGGTCTGTCACGATTGCCGGACCCGTACCGCTGAAATTATCTCCGGCTATAAACAGCCTGAAGTTATCTTTATCCTTCATGCGTACTAATATACTCCCTGCGTCCTTCCTTCATGCTCCTGTATGCATCGGACATCGATATGTCCTTATTATACAGCTTCCTTTTTCTGATAATAAACTGCCATGCCAGGGGGTACCACATTTTTTTGTCCATAGCATAGTATCCCGCTCCCCTGTTAAAGAAGAATTTTTCATCATACCCGGAAAACCACGATGACTGTACCGGCAGCATAACAGCAATCTTTTCCGGAATGTATTTTATAATGAGACCTCTCCTTTTTGCTTCAAATAAAAAGATATTTTCCTCCCCCATGGAATACTTCGCACCTGCACCGAATTCCTCATTAAGACGAAGATCACCTGTTCTGCTTAACCTGACTGCTATCTCGGGAGAGAATATCTTCATCATATGAACCTTGTCCATTATGCATTCTCTGTTGTATACAGGCGTTTTTCTTTCCGGTCTTTCTATAAAAAAAACCAGTATGGCCGCATCGGGATTTGCCTCAAAAGCATGGTCTATTTTAGTGAAGGCATCATTTTCATACTTTATGTCGTTATCACAAAATATAACTGTATCCGAATGAGCATTATCCATTGCCTCGTTACGGCTTCTGCTTAAGCCTCTTTCATCCGATTCCCTGACATATATTTTGCCGTAACGCCCGCTGGTCTGATAAATATTCCTGACACCACACTGATTGACAATAAGAGCATCTGTCCGGATATTAAGCATATCCGCATAATGAATAGTATCCTCCTTGTCCATCACAGAGAGCAGAACTTCAGTCTTCATAGCCTTCTCCAAACAGCATGTGCAGCATAAAACACAAAACACCACGCACTGTATAACACACTCAATCCTTCAACATTCCTGTACAGATTCCATACTCTCTTTACAGCCGTAACTTTGTTTGAGGAAAGCGTTCCTCCGCTTCTTCTGTACGGAGTAAGCGGTCTGTTAAGACCATAGGCGGTGTAACCGTTTTTAAGAACCTTCCACCAGGTTGCAGTATCTTCACTTGATACATCCGGCATGTGGATAAGCTCTTTGCCTGTTTTTTGAGTATCAAACATCACTGTACTTGTAAATATTGTTGTGTTTTTAAGTGCCTGATTATACTTCAACTCTGCAGGTACTCTTACTATCCTGTCAACACTAATCCCGTTTTCATCTGCAAATTCATAGCCTGTAAAAGAAAAGGCACAATCCTTTTTCCTCATAAACTTGATCTGTTCTTCGAGCTTTTCCGGTTCCCACAGATCATCTGCATCCAAAAAAGCTATATAACGACCCTTCGAGGCATCTATCCCGGCATTTCTCGCACCCGCGGCACCGGCCGGTTCCTTCAGATCAATTATGATAAAATTCTCTCTGTGTGCATGATCATTTATCAGTTCCAGACTTGAATCGGTTGATGCATCATTCACAAGAATGACCTCGTAATCCGAAAAAGTCTGGGCAAGCACCGAGTGTATCGTATCATCTATGAATTTTCCGGCATTATGAACCGGTATTACTATCGATACCGGAATCTGACTCATTCTCTGTAACTCCTTCCGTACTCTCTTTTGTAAAAATTATTTTCAATGTTAGAATCATAAGCTGCATATCAAGTCTCAGGGAATATTGTTCCATGTAATAAAGATCAAATTTCAGTTTATCATAAGGCTTTGTATTATATTTTCCATAAAGCTGGGCATAACCGGTAATGCCGGCTCTCATCTTTGTCCTGTATGCAAATTCAGGTATCTCTTCCACATACTTTTTTATAAACTCCGGTCTTTCCGGTCTCGGCCCCACAAAAGACATATCACCGACAAGAACATTAAAAAGCTGCGGCAGTTCATCTATCCGTAGCTTTCTTATCACAGCCCCTACCGGAGTGATCCTCGGATCCTTTTCCTTTGCAAGAAGTGCGACCCCTTCCCGTTCGGCATTTACGATCATACTTCTGAATTTAAGCATCTTAAATTCTCTGGTATTTTTCGTACATCGGATCTGCTTATATAAAACGGGACCGCCATCCGAAATCTTTATAATCAACGCCGTCAAAAGCATAAGAGGACTCAGAACCACGATAAGCAGAAGCGAAAAGATAATGTCAAAGGTTCTTTTGATCACCCTCTCTTCATATTGGATAGGATTGGCATCCGTCAGCAGGAGCGGGGTATCAAAAAGATGAACCGCAGTGGCACCGTTAAAAATAATGTCGGTAACATCCGGAACCGAATATATTCTCTTTGATCTTTTATAACAGTAATTGAAAATACCGTTCCTCTTTGATGTCGAAATATCTGAGATAATTACCGTGTCAAATTGATCAATCTTTTTCTTTACGGTCTCAAAATCCTCATCTGCGGAAATATAATCGGTAACACTTAATGTATCGGTCTTTTTTTCAAGCCTTTCCTTAAAATCCTCAGCGGATCCTCTTTGATATATAAGTAGGGTTCTTACCGGCTTGAAGAGCTTACTGTAACCCACACTCATTATCCATATCCACAAAAACGCAGCTGCAAGCTCTATTAAAGTAATACGGATAAGAGGGAGAACATTCGGAAATTTGAAAGCCTGAAGAACCATGAGCACATAGAATGCCGCATTAGAAAACAGAATGGTAAAAAGCTGGGAAAAAATTACATCACCACACTTTCTCAAACCTATTAACAGACCTCCGAAAACCCTTCCGACAAAAACAGCCATTGCAATATATATAAGAGCCATGAGGACATGTCCTCTGAAATACAGCTGTGTACGAAACTGCGGGTTATAATATCTGTTAAGACAGTATATCACCAATGCTGTTTCAAACATCACCATAACAGCTGCCGTAAGCAATATATAGAATCTTTTTTGTGCATCAGATCTTCTCATGTTAGAGTTTTCCTCTGATCAAAAGCAAGACAGCTCCCGGCACTCCCAATATCCGCATATAAAAAGGAATTTCCTGTATTTTTCTTACCGGTTCCGGAGCTTTACCTTCAAATCTCAAATAATGCGCAGCATACTTCAGTTTCAGAACTGACATTTTTGTGTTCGATACTCTCTGTCCGTAATATAACAGCCAGCCTCCCGGGTTTTCCCTCCTCAGCTTTTCAACCGCATCGGTATAGCCGCTCGAAACAAGCTCGCAAATCGTCAGTATTCTCGGAAGGATCACAAATCTGTGATTTCGGTCAATCTTATCGTATATATAATCTTCAGGAACATATTTCTCACCGGGTATCTCAGGAAAAAGGTTCTTCTTCAAAAGCTCCGTCTTAAAAACAATCGTCGTTTCTCCCTTAAATCCCCTGTCATAGAGTCCCTTCAGAGTTGTATCCTCATTATCCGGAAAACGGGCTCCATATAATGTGTGGTTTTCATCCGTACCCTTATGGGCTATAAATCCGGCGTAACTGTCCTCATTTTGTATCCTGTTCCACTCATTCAATATATCATCCACCGCATTTTTTGTAAAATAATCATCGGAATCCAGACACACAAAAAGCGGGGTATCCGTCTCTATTACCCCTCTGTTATGAGCCCTCATTTTTCCACCGTTTTCCTGATAGATATATTTTATGTTAACCAAATTTTCTTTTATAAATCCATCTACTTCTTCCCTGGTCCCGTCATTTGATCCATCGTCCGTTATAAGCCAGATAAAATCCCTGTTTGTCTGCATCATAAGACTTTTGTAGACTCTTTTAAGGAACTTTCTTCTGTTATAGGTAGGCGTAAATACCGTAAGGGTACACATATTCAAAATCCCTGCATCTTCCAGACTTCAGAATAGTCCGCAAGTTCAAATTCCTTTCTGTCTTTTAAGTCATAATGCAATACCGTATGATTCACGGTCTTTCCGACAACCTTAAGTCCCATGTCGGTAAGGTATCCTATCATATCACTCCCGTTTGTAAGAACAACAAATTCCGTATTTGTCTGTTCCATCCCTTCCAAAAACACATCCCTGTCAAGTCTCATATTCAAAGCCACGACAGCGAGCAGACGGTTATAATAGTTTTCATCTGCCGTAATCTCAAGATAATCCAATCCTCCCGATACCGCATTAAGATAAGCTTCCCTGTCACAAGGCAGCAGGATAGAGGCATCATACTGCCTTACCTGCATATTATAATCGTACTCAAACATCGCCCTGGGATATTTAACATCGGAATGCTTATGTATAATCTGTGTTACTGCCGGCAATTCTCCGGGCATTTTATAGATGTTCTCGGCCCTGATGTAGCCTCCATCATATACAAAGGTTCCCCCGCTTATCAAAATACAAATGATAATTATCGCAGAAATAACCTTCCTTACCGTTTTTTTCTGCAGATCAAAGATGATCCTGACTGAAGCAAAGGAAACAAGGCTCATCAGAGGAAGCATCCAGAAAAATCTGTAATATTCCTTGTTCACATCAAAAATACTGTTTAATACCACCGGAAATACAGGATTAAAAACCGTAAACAGCATCATCAGTGAAGGTGGCAGAAATATCTTTCTGTCCCGGCTGTCACCCTTTATGCATATAAAAAGGAGGGCAAAAACATAGAGTACCAGATATATACAGCCTTCACTATAATAGCCTGCACATTTGAATATGTATGTAAATCCCGCTTCGTTAATATTCAATGTCTGCATATATTTACCCCGGATATGTATGAAGTACAAAAATCCCTTTTACATATGCAACATATGTAAGCATAAGTGCCAGACCCGGAAGCATGCAAATTAAAGACACCGGCACAACCTTCCAGTTCTTCTTTACAAAAGCCAGCGGAAGAATCGTAACTGCTATCATCGCCGGCATAAGCATATTCGCAGAGCTGGATAAAACAGGTGAACCTATCGCAGCCAAAAACAAAAGTGCCCAGCTCCGGAAATCCTTTTCATTCTCAAAGAGTTTTAAATATATATAAAACACGGCAGGCAGAACCACATTTGCCAGAAGGCTTTTTCCTTCATAGGTTCTGGTAAGCAGAAAAGTGGACGTCGTAAAAATGGTAATAAAAAAGAAATTCATAAGATCCGCAATGAAAATAAATCCCAGACACTTAAGATGATCATCCTTAAAAAGCTTCTTACCGGTCATAAACAAAACCATATTGGTTAAAAAAACTGTTACTCCGGCCATTGTTGTCTTACACCAGACAAGGGGATGTATCTTAAAGATATTACAAAACACAGCATCATTTAGCGGAAAAGCCGCAAAGAAATACCTCATTTCAAAATGATCCTGCCAGTCCCCGGTATAGGGATCATATATATTCAGTGTGTCAGTTTCAAGTGAGGTAGTTACATTTGCCACATAATAAGCTGCATCCAGCGTAAACTGATAGTTGTATATGATTATAAATGCTAAAATACCGGTAATGACAAATACGGTAAAAAGGATCCAAAAATTGCGGCTTAAGTATTTCGTGATGTCTGAAAATTTCTTCCTGAGAGTTCCCATGGAAGTCAGCAGAGATATGACGGAAACAAGAATGACAACCGCTCCCCAGATATAAGTCAGCCATGACAAGGGTCTGAAGAGCAGCATAACAGGAATGCAGAAAACATCAAAAAGAAAATAATAAAAAAAGAAACCCGCCAGAACCGTTTCTGTGACGGAAAATCCGTTTTTTTTCTTTTTGGGCACAAGAATCAATCCAAAAAGAAAAAATATGATGAGATTAAAGAATATAAGTACTATCGCACCTGCTGCCTGTATCATTTTTTTTCTGCCTTATCCTGAAGCTTTTTTATGATCGCCTGCTGTTGCTCAATTATCTCCTGCTGCTGTTCGATCTTTTCCTGCTGCGAATTAGAAAACTCGTATATATTATTTATCTTAACATTCAGTCTTAACATGGCCGCCATTGAAAGAAGAGCAAATAATATAAAGATCACATATCCTGAAACAATAATTCTCCACTTTTTTTTATTATCCAAAATATCTTCCCCCGTTTCCTGAGGTTCTTTTATAATTTCATTTTTTACAAATTCCGGTTTTCTGATGTTTATCCTGTCAGATATGATCTCTATAACCGGTGACAGACCTATCAGAATAAGACCGGTATAAAACGCCCAGCCGCTTAAGCTCCTCATTCTGAAAAATGCCGGCAATATCATAAATGCCGGCAAAAAACATAACAGAATTATTTTTATCTTCCTGTTGTCAACAAGAAAAAGTATAAATGCCGCTATGAGCACATAGGTCATTTTTTAAGTTCCTCTTCGCTCTGACTTAAATACCAGTCATACTCGAGCTTTATCCCTTCTCTTAAGGAAACCTTTTCCTTCCAGCCTATATTATGAAGCTTATCAACATTCAACAGTTTTCTGGGGGTTCCGTCAGGCATACTGTCATCCCAGATGATCTCCCCTTCAAATCCGGTTATCTCTTTAACAATCTCTGCCAGCTCCCTTATGGAGATCTCTTTTCCGGTACCGATATTTACATGCTCAAGGCCGCTGTAGTTTTCAAGCAGATATACGCAGGCATCTGCCATATCATCCACATAAAGAAACTCTCTTAAGGGTTTTCCGGTTCCCCAAAGTGTAACCGCAGGAGACCCGCTTTTTTTGGCATCATCAAATTTTCTAATAAGCGCCGGCAGAACATGACTGTTTTCGAGGTTGAAGTTATCATTCGGCCCGTACAGATTAGTAGGCATGCAGCTTATAAAATCATCCCCATACTGCATCTTGAAAAATTTACACATCTCAAGTCCTGATATCTTGGCTACCGCATAAGCCTCATTCGTTGTCTCAAGCGGTCCGGTCAAAAGATCGGTCTCTGATATCGGCTGCGGGGCCATCTTGGGATAAATGCAGGAACTTCCCAAAAACAGGAGCTTCTTTACACTGTTATCATGAGCAGCCTTTATCACATTACACTGTATTATGGAATTAATATATATAAAATCCGCCGGGTAAGTCTGGTTTGCATTTATGCCTCCGACATGTGCAGCTGCCAATACGACATATTCCGGTTTCTCCTTTTCAAAAAAATCAAACACAGCAGCCTGATCGGTAAGATCGAGCTCCTTATGTGTCCTGTATATTATGTTTGTATAACCCTTATTTTCAAGGCTTCTTACTATTGCACTTCCAACAAGTCCCCTGTGACCTGCCACATAAATTTTTGAATTCTTTTCCATATTCTATCCTACTTTACGCCTTGTTTTTTTCAATATATTCTGCGCAGCTCATTCCCGCAATATCCTTCATATCCGATTCAACCATCATCTCAACAAGGTGAGGAAAATCCACCTTCCTCTTCCATCCGAGTTCTTTCTCGGCACGGCTGGAATCACCCCAAAGAAGCTCAACCTCTGCAGGTCTGAAATATTTGGGGTTGACCTCAACCCTGACTTTGCCGGTTGCCGCGTCATATCCCTTTTCGTTGACTCCGGTTCCTCTCCACTGAATATTAACTCCGATATTCTTAAATGCAAGTTCCACAAATTCACGGACCGAATGAGTCTCATTGCTGGCAAGTACATAATCCGAAGGCTTCTCCTGCTGAAGCATGAGCCACATGCCCTCAACATAGTCTCCCGAAAATCCCCAGTCTCTCTTGGCATTCAGATTTCCAAGACTGAAGCTTTCATACTCGCCTGCCGCTATATGAGCCACTGCTCTGGTGATCTTTCTTGTAACAAAGGTTTCTCCTCTTCTCGGAGATTCATGATTGAACAGAATTCCGTTGCAGGCGTAAAGCCCGTAAGCTTCACGATAGTTAACCGTTATCCAATAGGAGTACAGCTTGGCTGCTCCATAAGGGCTCTTGGGATAAAACGGAGTTTTTTCGGACTGAGGCGCTGTATCCGGAAGTCCTCCGAACAATTCAGAGGTCGAAGCCTGATAAAAACGGCACTTAACTCCGGATTTTTTAATGGCATCCAGTATCCTAAGAGTTCCGATACCGGTCGTCTCGGCAGTATACTCCGGAACCTCGAAAGAAACACCTACATGTGACTGAGCAGCAAGATTATATATTTCGGTAGGCTGGATCTGTTCAATAAGGCGGTTTAAGTTGCTGGAATCCGTCATATCCCCGTGATGAAGGAAAAATGTTTTATCCTTTATCTCCTTATTATAGTAAAGATGGTCTATGCGGACAGTATTTATACTTGACTGTCTTCTTATTATCCCATGAACCTCATAGCCCTTATCCAACAGAAACTCTGCAAGATATGAGCCGTCCTGACCTGTGATACCCGTAATCAGAGCAACATTTCTCATTATTTTCTCTCCTTTTCATCTTCTGAATCTTCGGATTCTATCCTGTCTATTATAAACGGAGGCCTTGTCCTTGAAGCGTCCAGAGTCCTCCAGACATATTCACCTATCACTCCTATCATAAGCATGCTGATCCCCGATGTAAACAACTCCAAACACATGATGGAAGCCCAACCGGCTATAGGAGTACCCACCGTAAGCTTTTCTATTATCGTTGCAATGATCCATATAACTGAAATCACCGCAAAAACAAAGCCGAGACCTGTCATAAACCTTATCGGAAAATACGAAAAGCTCATCATCGAATCCATGGCAAGCTTAACCTTTTTTGCCAGTGTCCAGCGGGATTTTCCGCTTTTTCGCTCATCCCTGTGAAAATATATCCTGTCTGTCTGAAAACCCGACCACAGCACCTGGAGCGTAAGAGAGGAGTTCTTTTCACTTAGTATCTTTAAAACCTCAATGACCTTTCTGTCCACCAGATAACAGTCACATCCTCCGACCGGCATATTTTTATCAACAAACCTGTTGATTATCTTATAGTAAAGCCCGGCCATGGCCTTTTTCATGAATGGATCTTCCCTGCCGTTTCTCACGGCAAGAACAACATCGTTGCCTTTTTTCCAGCTTTCAAACATTTCAAGAATTATGGCACTGTCTTCCTGAAGATCAGCCTGCTTTGTAACAGCACAATCCCCCGTACATACCGAAAGTCCGGCAAGAAGTGCCGCATGCTCCCCAAAATTTCTGGACAGCTTCACACATTTGACATGTTCCTTATCATTGTCACGAATTCTTTGCATAACCTCCCAGGAATTATCACCCGAGCCATCATCCGTGAAAACAATCTCATAATCAGGAATTTTATCAAGTACCTTTTTCTTAAGGTCTTCGTAAAGCTCTTCCAGAGTATCGGAATTATAGTAAACGGGCACAACTATTGAAAGCCTGCTCATTTCCTTACCTCTTTTGTAAATTCATCATAGTTCCTGATATATTCACCGGCGTCGTAATGCCTGCTGGAAAGACACAATAAAACAGAATCCTCTGAAAAATCATACATGTCCTTCCATATCATGGGTGCCATGTACAATCCCATTCTTGGCTTATCAAGCTCGACTATTCTTGTGGAAAAACCGTCATCCAAACGCACCTTGCTCTGACCCGCAACATTTATAAGCACAAATTCACTGTGTCTGTTTGCATGACGGCCCCTTACGATATTCTTATCGGAGCCATACATATAAAACACTCTTTTTATTTCAAAAGGAATGTCCGAACTGCCTTCCGCAACCACAAGACTTCCTCTCTCATCACCGTATTCCTTGAATTCAAGTATTTTGTATTTTTCTTCTATACCGCTCATAAAACACCTGCTAATACTATCTGTTCCAGCCGTTTAAGGCATCAATCACTTTGGTCTGTTCCTCTTCAGTCATTCCGTTATACATGGGGATCGAAAGAACTTCGTCTGCAAGTCTTTCAGCTATGGGAAAATCCCCCTTCTTAAAACCGAGATATCCGTATGCCTTTTGTAAATGAGGGGGTACGGGATAGTGGATAATGGTTCCTATTTCTCTTTCACTTAAATAATCAATAAGGTTATCTCTCTGATCACATTTTATTACAAACTGATGCCAGACATGATCAGCCTTATTCCGGATATGCGGCAATTCAATCTTCGGATTCTTTATTTCTGCTAAATATCTGTCGGCTATAGTTCTCTTCTCATCGTTTAATTCATCCAGATGCTTAAGTCTGACTCTTAATAATCCTGCCTGAAGCTCATCAAGTCTGGAATTGACTCCAACTTCATCATTATAATATCTCTTTTCGCTGCCGTAATTACGAAGCATTTTAATTTTTCTGCAATACTCCTCATCATCGGTAACGATTGCTCCTCCGTCTCCGAAAGCCCCGAGATTTTTTGAAGGATAGAAAGAAAAACAACCTATATCGCCAAAGGTTCCGGTCATTTTTCCGTCGAAATGTGCCCCGTGGGATTGTGCGCAGTCTTCTACCAGCTTAATTCCGTGTTTTCTGCATATATCAACAATTCTGTCCATTTCACAGGACTGACCGTACAGATGAACTACAAGCACAGCCTTTGTTTTTCCGGTAATGGCAGCTTCCAGTTTTGAAGCGTCCAGACCATGATACTCATCAGGCTCGACAAAAACGGGAACTGCTCCGTTCATCGTTATTCCCATGACGCTGGCAATATAGGTATTCGCCTGAACTATTACTTCATCATCCCTTTCTATCCCCATGGCTCTGAAGGCAAGATACAAGGCATCCAGTCCACTCGCCAGTCCGGCGCAATACTCTGATCCCGTATAAGAAGAAAATTCTTTTTCAAAATCCTCCACTTCTTTCCCCAGCACATACCAGCCGGAGCGGAGAACCTCGATTGCCTTATTTTCAAACTCTTCCTGATATTTGTAAAAACCTCTGTCGAGGCGGTTAGCCATTATCATTTCAGATATTCCTCTAATGCCGTCTTCCAATCTGCAAATTTATAACCGTCAGTAAGCCGGAGCATATAATTATCCAGTATGGAATAGGAGGGTCTTTTGGCGCTGGCCGGATTCATCTTTTCATATTCTTCTGACGAAACATGATTAACCCTGACCTGTTTACCGGTCATTTCAAAAACTGTTTCCGCAAACTCCGCCCAGTTTGTATCTCCCTCACAGGTGCCATGGAATAAACCGTAATTATCACCCGGAAGCAGAGATTTCAGACAACGGGCCAGTTCCAGAGCGCTCGTCGGAGTTCCGAGCTGATCATCCACCACACTGACTTCTTCGTGTGTTTCCGCAAGCTTAAGCATGGTCTTTGCGAAATTATGTCCGTCTCCGTAAAGCCACGCAGTTCTTACGATGAAAAATCTGTTTGCAATCGTCTTTACAAACTCCTCCCCGGCCAACTTAGTCTTCCCATATACACTTACAGGCCCGGTCTTGTCAAATTCAACATAAGGTCTGTCGGAATTTCCGGGAAACACATAGTCTGTTGAAACATGAAGCAGCTTAGCACCCGTCTCATTTGCCGCTATACTCAGATTTCTCGGACCGATCGCATTAATCCTGTATGAAAGATCTGCATCCTTTTCCTGCTTGTCAACTGCAGTATATGCAGCACAATTTATGATCGCGTATGGAGAATAACTCCTGACAAAAGGAATAACCTCGTCAATGTTTGTAATGTCCAGCTTCAGATCTGCGTTTATGTCTGTATTTATAAGCTCATATTCCGAAGTATCGCCTGCTATCAGATTTATCGCTCTTCCCAGCTGACCATTACAGCCCGTTATTATAAGCTTTTTTTTCTCCATTTTTATACTCTCCTCTATAAACACCTGTTTATAGTTGATTTATTTCTTTTATCCGGTATAAAACCACATTATTTCAGCACGGAAAAACCGCGACATACAAGGTATAGTATATCATTTACCTCTGTTCCTTGCAACTCACCCAACAGCCTCATCAAAGCATCTTTTCAGTTCCTCTGCTTCCTCACTGATAATCTCTGATCCCGTTTTTTTCTTTATATGTTTTGCCAGACAGAGTATAATGCCGATCATTCTGGCCACGCCTATCCTATGCTGTCTTACCTGTTCTGATTCTTCCCTGTAATACTCTCCGACAAAGATATCCCATATTTTACTGCACTTGTCGACCGGGAGTTTAAGGAAACCGTTATAACCCGGAATCCCATCCGCCTTATAATCAAACAATGTTCTGTATAGTGAACCCAGATCATAAACCGCCTTGCCGGTTGAGAATGAATCAAAGTCGATGAACATCATCTCGTCTCCGCTCACCATTATGTTGTTCGGTTGAATATCACCGTGAATAAGGCAATCGGGTTCGTTAATTGATGAGAGTATGCTCCGGGCTTTGCCCCGGTATTTTACAGGAAGTATACTGTCTGTTATATCTGTCTTCGACAATATATATGTGCCAAACATATTCCGACGGAAGTTTTTCAGTTTATCCCTGTCCTGTATCTTGTGAAGCCGTCTGACAAACTGTGCGTACCGTATTATATATTCTTCAAAATCATTCTCGGTAGAAATGATCTTCAAAAGTGTTTTGGCATCTATAAGTTCCATCAGAGTAACTATCCTGCCGTCATATTCAGCATACCCCAAAGAGATAGGTGCAGGTATTCCGGTAATAAGCGCATTCCTTAAAGAAATTCTCTCCCTTACGATATCATAATAATTTGGCTCACTTTTAAATGCCTTCGCAACGACTTCATCGGACACTCTGTAAACAATACCGTTTGCTCCCTCGCTGATGACAGGACAATTACTGAGATTTATCTTCTTAAGCCTGCCATT
>JAEEGL011077068.1_pt1 | contig 23791 bp, 23 predicted proteins | sample 9134231 | NCBI WGS metagenome assembly JAEEGL01 (sample SAMN16246548, study PRJNA631951) | gut metagenome | biome: gut microbiome; feature: rumen; material: fiber-attached | host: Bos | place: Iran: Karaj | collected 2018-10 | reverse complement strand
ATACTGTCGGACTTGGTGGGATTGAAGTGGTTGCCGATGTTGGTGATGGCAATGTTTTTCACATATACATCTTTGCCTCTTAGACTTTCATCCTCCGGGTCATAGACGATACTGCCGATGTCGATGCGCCACATCAGGCGGCGAAGTTCCAGCTCCACGGTGGTGTCTCCCGTGAAGTAGGTATCCCGCGCACCCACCATCGGAATCCGGTCGAAGTCAAAGTTATTCGCCGTCCATACGATGGGACAGGGCATGTTGTACTCATCGGCAAACTGGCTGAGCGTCTTTCCGGAAAGGAACTCCGCCGTATCTTCGTCCAGATTGGCCATGGCAATGATGCCCACACGCTCTCCGACTTTTTCCTTGATCTTGAACTCGGTGGTACCGCTGGGGTCCGGCGTTATGCTTACGTGATAGTCATCCTCGATGGCTGTCCTGTGAAAAATGTAAAGGTCCAGCCGCTGGACGCCGTCTGTGAGCGGAACATCGGTCGTATTGCGGGCCTTGGTCTGGGCTCCGGAAGCGCGAATCAGCAGCGTCACTGTATGCTCTTCGTCTCCTGTGGGGTTGTGCTGCGCTGGTAGTTCCTTGCTGCAGGAGACAGGCAGCATCAGGGCCAGGGGCAGCAGAAGTGTCAGTATTTTTCGCATAGTAAAATGGATTTGAAAATGGGGCCGGCGGGACCGGCCCCGGGTAATTATGAACAAGTATCAAAACACGTCCTCGCGACGTTTAGATATTCACTCCACTGGTTACAGGAACAACGGTCCAGTTGTCCACGGAGATGTCAAAGGTTCCGTCGTTGACGGTGATGGGGATATCAGGATCCGTTGAGCCCTTCCTGGTAATGGTAAGATTCTCTATCTCGTAGGACTTGTTGCTGTTGATGTACTGCAGGTTGATGGGATAGTAGTAAGTGGTCCCGCCCAACTCTACTTCTGCAACGATACGGGTAAAGCGGGGACTCCAGGTCGTGGACTGAGTATCCGGCTGCTGGAGATTGGGATAGCAGTAGTGGATGCTGGGAATCTCGTAAGCACCGTTTTTGAGGTTGTGACCGGGACTCAGGACAGTGTTCAAATGCTCGGTCAGTCCGGAGACTTCCTCATACTGGCGTTTTGCATGCCAGATGGTGGGGGTACTGTTGCCGTCGAGTTTCGCGTCACCTACGACATTGATGAGATAGATACGTTTCAGGATGCAATCCATGGCAGCTTCTGCCGGATTGGTAAAGGCAGCGGTCACCTTCTTCAGAATGACGCGGGTAGCGATGCGGCTCACGGAGATGGGAACATCGGTCGCGTTGGAGTTATACTGGCCCACCATCACGAAGCCGTTGGTGTTGTCCGAGAGCAGGGTCTGCGTGTTCTTGAGGTCATTCAGAGTCAGAATCTGGGTGAGGTCAGGTGCGTTCACGACGGCCCAGTACTTCTTCTGTCCAGCCTTGACACGCATGACACCTTCGTTCGTATTGGTCACTTTCACATAGGCGTCCAGCTTTTCGTCATCGGAATTGAAAGCAAAGAACTGGACACTTTTGATTTCGCTGAGCTCCGCGTCGATGTCTTGATTGGCCGACTTGGTGGGAGCATCTCCCTTAATGGAGAGCCTTACTTCTACACGCCCGTCCTCATCGGGAATGGGCGCTGGTGTCTGGGTGGATGAAAAGTCCTTGTTGCACGCTACGGTGCAGAGGGTTGCGGCCACAGCCGCGAAGAATGCAATTTTTCGCATAACTTTTTGTGTGTTAAAGGTTTGAAATTAGGATTGTATTTGGTTTTAGAACCTATTCGCGGTTCAGATTGTATCGCTTGATAAGCGCCGCTATCTCAGGATCCAGATTGCCTCGGTGCCAATAGGACGGTGTCAGCTTGCAGGCTTTCAGGTAATGCTCCACAGCATCCCGGTCGCGTCCTTGGCGGCTGTATATCACGGCCAGCATGTAATGGACCTGGTCCGTTTCCGGCAACGTTTCCAGAATGGCCAGCGCCGATGCATTGTAGTCCATGGCGCAGAAGGCTACGGCGGCATTGTAATCCTTATAGGGCCGCAGAATCTGGATGGCCGTCTCGTAGTCGCGGTCCCGGATGGCCTGCACTCCGGCCATGTATTCCTCATCCAGCACGGTGGTCTGGATGGTATCCTTGACCATTCCTTTCCGGTGGAGATGGAAATCAAACTTCACGGTACGGAGCCTCGGGTAGAGCACTTCGCGGAGGAACCTGTAGTAGGGTTTCCGGGAGAGCATTTCCTCCCGGGCATCAAGGTCCCGAATCTCACAGATGTCGATGTATTCCCGCTTCTGGTTGGCCGTCAATGAATCGCTTTGAGCAATCAGCACATCCAACATCCGCCAGTTCTCCGGATTGTTCCGGGAGATGAAGACCACATCATTCCCGGTCTGACCCGGAATATCTTCCTCGGCCATCCCGTCAAAATAGACATGGACCATATTCTCCTCTCGGAGTGAGTCCCTGTAAGCGCGAATATACTCTTCAAAGTACCGGCTCACGGACTCGGAGCGCCTCTGCGAAAGTTTTGTGTTGAATGGCACAGAGCCTTCCGGAGAGCAGCTCGCCGTGACGATGATGCTGTCCAAATCGAACACCTTGTTCTCAATAAGGCTGGCAAGGTTCTGCTTGATTCGGCCAATCTCAAAGTGGTTGTTGCTCATATCCTCGTCTATCTCCGCAGAGCCCTGCTCAAAGTCGATGTAGCAGGCGGTATTGGCCTGTACCCGGCGGCTGGTAATCTGCTTCTTGTATCTGGGCGTGCCGTCCATAAAGGCCGACAGGCTGCTGATATAGTAAGTCAGGGGCTCCGTTTCGGGGATTTCATACAGGCGCTTGTCCTGCTCAAAGATGTCTCCGGACAGCACAACGTCCACCTTTCGGAGCTTCGGACGGGTAGTGATGGTCTGCACGTAGTTATAGATGAAATCACCGTTCGCAGCCGTAATCACGGTATCCAGCCTCAGGCCCTCGTGAACGATCGGAGCTTTGACGTACTTCCGGTACATCTTTTCTCTCTGCTCCCATCGACGGGCATTGAGGCGCTTGGATATCGTGTTGGTATAGTGCTCGATGGCATCCCGGCCGGTTACGCCGAACTCGGAAGCGAAACTACCAGCCACTTTGGTGTCCAGGATGGCATTGAAATGCTCATCGGCCACATCGGTGGAATCAGCTTTGAAGGCATATAGGTCGGGTATATTACGCTGGATGAATAGCTCCAGAAGCCGCATGTTGATGAATCTGGTTGTATCGGTAATAATAGATGCCAGGTATTTCTCGTATTGCTGGTATCCTTTCAATTGGGCCTTGCGGTACTTGGCCCCGGTGATGACAACCTGGTCCAGATGGAGGGTATCTTCCAGAATATGCATCCTAGGATAGAAGCGCAGTTGCCACTGCTCGTCCTGCATCTCCTTGGGCACGCGAATCTGGAACTCGATATCCACCTTGCCGTGCCGCTCGGCCACATTCCTGAACCGGGCTTCAACTACGGCGGCATTGATGACATCGGTCGCTACCATCTCACCGTTTTCGTCTTTGATGGCCTTCATGATAATCATCTCCCGCCCGTCATCATCGTGAACAACGAGTGTGTCCGGGCGGGCAATGTCATAGACCGGCGTGCCCTTTGTCATGCTGAGCGAAGTCGAAGCATCTTCCACCAGCCCGATGCTGGCTTGCAGCCTCTCCGTCTGAATCTGCTGGAGTTTGCTGGGGCCCGCGCAGCTCTGCGCGCAGAGAAGCACGATGACCATAATAAGGAGGATGGGACATATTACCATCGCAAAAGCGGCGCAGGCCGACACCATGAACAGTTTCCTGTCATGTTCGCTCATATTCTCCCAATCATCCGAGCGCTGGCAATACTCTTTGTACCAGGCCTTTATTGTCTTGAATATTTTTTTCATTATCGTTCCATTTCTAAGGATTTTCCCGTCGAGAGGTCCACAAGCATCTCGTCATTTCGCCTCGGGTTGGAAAGGTCGTTCGACGCATCCACAAGTTTCTTGAACTCGGCCTCTATCTCGGTGACAGATTCAAGTCCACATAGACGCGGGTCGCGGAACATTTTCTCGTGCCCATTGATGTCAAACATTCCGTACTCCGGATGGAACCTGTTTCCATATTCACAAGCCTTGTAGGCAAAGTGAGGGACACCTTGAAGCCTGCCGATAAACCGCAGTTGCTGCACCACGTCAAAGTTCCGGAGCGGCGTGTTGATTCGCTTATCATTCTCATCGACCACGGAAACAGAGCCGTCCTCATAGCGGATGAAGTAGATTCCCTGGCAGGGATAATCGACCTTGCTCACTTCCGGGTCGCGCAAATACTTCTCGATATTCATAGCGGTATCACGACTTCAGGTCCATCCTGCCAGCCTCCGTCATTGCTTGTCTGCCCGTCATGGCCGGCTTGACCGGCAATCTCATCCGGCTGTTCCACCTTGGCAACGCCATTCTGCTGCAGCGCGCCCTCCGTCCAGAAGTTGAACCACCTGGGCTCTTCCAGATTGGTGTCATCCAGCAGGGTGTCAACGATGATATAGGGGTCCGTCAGCGTGACGATGTAGTTCAGCTTCGCTTTGTGCGGAGTGAAGGGAGCCGGATTGTAGCTTGGTCCGGCGGACAGTCCATACAGATAATCCTGCTGTTCGCTGCAATCCATCAGTTCCGAATGGTCAAGCGTCCCGGACACATCCAGCGTTCCGCTGTACGTTGGTAGGGCGATGGATTCAACGTTGTTTGCGTCATTCCACGGCCAGCCATAAAGCTCACCGGCAATATATACCTGGGCCGAAAGCCCATCATAAGTATGCTCCTTCACAGAGAATCCAGCCATCCCATTCAGGGGACAGTATTCCGTCTCCAGCATCAGATGGCCGAAGACATACACCAGGTACCGGTACTCAAAAACGTCACCGGCTCCGGTAGTTACGGTCAGATTCAGCCAGGTTCGTCCCGGTTTTCCAGTCTTGAGCATCCAGCTCTCCGACCCGGTCCGAACCAGATGAAGGATTTTTCCGTCATCGGCCTTGACCGAATAAGTCGCCCGGGCCTCATCGCTGGACACATTCAGAATCAGGTCCAGTGCGTCATCGGTCACGAAAGCCGTGTCTTCGGCCAGAACTTTCTTGGCATTGATGTCGGTCCCGGGCGCAACGTTCATGGTGACGACCGGCCTCGTGGGCTTCACGCGGCTGTCCACCAGTGTGAACTCCTCCGTCACCGTCCTCTCGACGGTCCAGTCATTCCCGGCTTGACCGGGAATCTCGCCATGTCCGGCCGCCACAGCCGTCACAATCAGTTTCCCTTCGCCATTAGCCGTAACCTTGAACTGGTTGGGCAGTTCTCCCGCCTTGATTACCACTATCTCCGGATTGGAGACCTGCAGGTCGAACCTGTCGCAGATGGCCGTCTTGGGATTGGGCACGATGGTGAAAAGGCGCTCCTCTCCGTACTCCCACTTCTGGGCATCGTTGCTGATCTGCAAGGCGATGCTTTTCAGCTCGCTGGTATCCGTCACCACCAGTTCCTTCGGATTGCACGAAGCCAGGGCTAGCGCCGCCGTGGCCACCGCCACAGCTATAAACATCTGTCTCATAATATTTTACTTGAATTCTACTTTGTCATCCTGAACGTGGTGAAGGATCTAGAAAATATACACCAGCGAGAGTATCACTTCATTGGGCAGGATGAACCATTTCTGCCCCTCATCAACCACCTTCCCACAACTCGGGCAGGCATAGGTGGTGTACTTGGTCCAGCCTCCCCAGAGACCGAGGCCGAAGTCCAGGTTGATATGCTCCTTCAACATCAGGGAATACCCGCCAGAGATGGCAGCCCCAACAGCGTCACCTTCTTCAGATGTCTTGGTGATAATGCCGCCGTGATTGTATTCCTGATACTGGGCCTTTCCTCCGACCCACCATCCGGAATACACATTCCACGGCCACCAGCGGGCGCCGATGGCGTATGCCTGTTTGCGGTCCTGCTTCTGATCCGGATTCGGCTCAGAAAAGAGGCCGTTGAAAGTATCCTTCTTTCCGAAAGTCCAAGGGTTGAACTTTGCTCCGGCATGAATGCTCCAGTGCTGCGCGACGGCAGCGGACCCTTCGACGCCGATGGTACCCAGGTCAATCATATCGGCTGCATTTGCCGCCACCGCCCAGGTCTGGGCTGCGGCCATATGGCCACCGGCTATCAGTAGAGTAATAACGAATGGAATTAAAAATAACTTTTTCATATTGAGTGAATTAAAGATTTCAAAGGGAATCCGCTCTCTCCTGCGGAGCTGCCATCTCTCAGCCTCAATCATTCTCACTGGCAGCCCCTTGGCGCAGGAGAGAGTTTCATCCCGGATTATAAGAAGTCACCACGACTATCTCGCCGTGCGGACCTACACCGTTGATGTGTTTGCCTGCATAGAATGCATCGTCGGCATCGAAATTAGCCTTGGGAATTGTCATCATCCACGGCGCTTTTACACCAGACAGGTATTCCTTCAACACTACATACTCCTCATCAGTGTATGTGTGATTGCCAACGGTCTTGAACATCTTGCCCAGCGGCGGATCCAGGACGATGAAGTCATCCTCCTTCGGCCGGACCCTTTGCATGAAAGTGACAGCATCCTCGCCGAAGAATTTCGTCTTGGCCATCCGCTCCTTGAATTCCTGAGACTTCATCATGGCGATTTTTCCGTCCAGGGAATGCCTGTTAAGTCCACGACCTCCGTATGTCGGCCGGAACACGCCATGCCTGTCAAATGTAAACTGACCGTTGCTCGAATACTCCAGCAGGAACATCAGGATGGCATTCTCCTGGTCGCCGGTGAATTTTCCGGAGGCATAGAGCTCGGTGAAATACGAATACACCGACATCTTCATAGCCGTAAAGACATATTCCTTCAGAAGTGATTCATCATCCGGAGGATTCTTCTGCAGCCGCCAGAACATCTTTGAATACTGGAAGCGCTTTTCCATCTCGAAGGAGTAATCCTCAGTGTATCTCACCGGAAACACTTCGGCATACTTCACGCTCCGCATCAGTCTGTCAACCCGCTCGACAAATTCGCCATAGCGGTTCTGCATATCGCGGAACTCCAGATACGGCGCAATCAATTCTTCCTCCCGTGCGCGAAAGACTTTGCCGATGTTCCACCAAGCGATATTTATCAGTTTTAGCGCCGACCGGACCGGACAGCATCTTTCTTGAACCCCGGTGTAAAGCGCGAATAGCTGAGGACACAGATCATTGACATAGTACCGCCCGAAACCATCGGCATTCAGGAACAGGGAGCCCCCGCCTGCAAACGGTTCGATATAGCGCTTCCCGCCCTTCGGCATCAGGGGAAGAATCCTGTCCAGGTATTTTCCCTTACCTCCAATCCAAGTGACAAGTGATTCCATACGCATTATCATTTAGAGGACAATCTTGATTCCGGCGCCGACGTTCCAGCGAAGTACGCTGCCGTATGAGTTGAATACCATAGGGACGCTTCCGTGAAAGACCATCCCTACGCGCTGGCTCCAGAACCATTCGGCGCAGAGCCTCGCGTATATTCCATATATAAAGTCAACCGCTTTTGCTCCGGAGGATATGTAATCAGGAATCTCCTTGAGGGGATCCACGAGTTCGGCACCGGCGAGGATTCCGCCGCCGGCATATAGATTCAGACTCCGGCTCCGTGTTGCGGCCAGGCGATGCATATATCCGCCCGCGGCAGTAAGGTCCGCTACCTTGACGGACAGATTCCCGGCAGGGAGCGCGAAGTTGTTGGTTGTCACTCCCGCATCCCAGTATCCTCCAAGGGTATATCTTTCATAGAAAGCCTCAGCGCAGACGGACCGGCCATTGAAGAGCGAGGAGGCTCGGAGCGAAGATTGGCCAGACATTGTCCGCTGCGCTGAAGCGTAGTGTGCAGTGAATATCACCAGCAAGGCAGTGAAAATGATTCGTGTTTTGTAGTTCATTTTGCTATCCGTTGGTAAGCATTACTGAACGCAAAATAAGTTGAAATTTTTGTCACCTCCAAATTTTTCCATACTTTTGTGGAAAGTAATACTTATCGGAGGTGAGCGAAGAAGACATGAAAATGGCGCCGGAAAATACCCAAAAAGGCGTGGTACAGAGCGATGAACTGTACCATGTAAACGGCGTTGTTTACATAGAAGCAAACCTGAAAATCAATGAGTTGCGCGTACTGATGGCCATTGTACAGCATCTCCAGGGAGCCATCCTCTTCAAGGTGCGCCGAAGGGTCCAAAAGGGGCCTCTGCCCGAGGTCTTTTTACCCGAGCGAAAAGTTGTACCCGATCTCCCGGATGTCCGCGTAGTCACCATACCTGTTTTGGATTTTCACTTCGGTCTGAACAACGGAAAACGGCTCCGTGAGTGCCTGGAAGCCCTTTGTCACACCCGAATCGCTTTCCCCGAAGGAAGAAAAAACGACACCGCCGGCTCCCTCATTGTAAACAACTTTCCCGGGCTTATCAGCGGCTTTTCATTTCCTCCATACGCTTCTTCGGTGGACGTCTACCTTTCCGACCCGCTCATCGAGCGCCTTCTGCTTACGGAAGAAGGCTACAGCCACTACTCACGTTCCAGGGCCCTGAGCATAACCAACAAATACACGGTCAGGGTCTATTGGCTCATCTGTTCCTGGTGCAGCAAAGGAGGATTCTGCATCAGTCTCGATGGATTCCGCAAATTGTTATCCCTTGGAAAGGGATACGACAAGGCAAGCAACATCGTCGCCAGGATACTTGAACCTTCAAAAGCGGACTTCGAGAGCGCTTTTCCCATCAGTTTCCAGTACAGATTCCACGAGAGCGATGGCGGCACGAAGATCGTCTTTAAGATAAAAGTCCCACTTCCGGAAACCGAGATAAAGCAGCGGAAAAAAGAGGCTTATGAATTCTGCGCCAATCTGTTGGCAAAATCGGGTATAGAGCGTTCATTGCTCTTGCCCCTTCTGGAAAGCCTCGATTGCGAGGATATTAGGCTCTTCGTCTTGAAGGTGACCGAGCTTTGCCGCTTCCTCTCCACGAGTAAGGGAATCAAAGACCATAACCGCTATTTCCTCTCTTCGATGCAGAACTGGCTTGAAGACTGGACGCTGCGCTACCAGGACATCGGCGGCTGATTTTCTTTTTCACCTTTTGGCGGGTCCTCATAGAATCCTTTTGTTAATTCTATAGGATTATCTGTATAGTTCCCGATACAAATGTCTCCGGAATGAGCTGCATTTCAAATGCTTATGCCGCTCGCTTTCCATTGTCCGGAAACATTTTGACTAACTTTCTACGCCTCGGGGAAACGTTTTGACTGACACCCGGTTACAAAATGACTAACCCTCGGCAACAATTTGACTAACTTCTTCGCTCCCAGAAACAAAATGACTAAATCCTGCCTCTGTGGGGTAATGGAGGCTATCGAAAAAATGCAAAAAACTCTCAGCCGCAAGATAACTGACTAACAATCAGAGGAAACAAAATGACTAACCTCCCCAAGCCGAGAAACAAAATGACTAACTTTTCTTGCTTCCACCACAATCATTCAGGGTTTTGAATTACCCCGCAAAGATAATCAATGCTGACGTCCCCTTCTGGGCCGTCTGCCAGCTGCAAGGTCAAGCCCTTCGGGTTTTGCCGAAAATCTCCACCCCTGCGGGGTAGTATTTTCGACAAAAACCTTGCATCTGCCACCGCATTGATTACTCACGCTCAATAATTCAAAACCCTTAAAATGATTGCGTTATGATTACATCAATTCAAAAGAACACTCCTTCAAACAAGCAGATGCTTCAGGAGATGGCCTCCCGGATGACATCCTCTGCAAAGCTGGAACTCAGAAGCCTGATCGACGAGTTGGGACTAAGTCTCATTACTGTTTCACCCTCTAACACCATTGCCTTATGAGTAACAAGCTGCATTTCGCACACACCTGGCAGGTCCACTACACCTCCGAAGAGACCTTCAACCTGGATTCCGTCCAGTTCAAGGAACTAATGAAAGTCCTTGACATCAATTGCTTCTACGATGACGATGAATTCGCTGATGACATGGAGTGCATGGTGGATGACTGGAAATCGGCCCTTGAGCGGCTGCGTAACTATCCCTACATTCCGGAAGATGACTGTGACGCCATTGAAAAAGCCCTCGCCATGCTGACACCTAAGCCCTCCGTACAGGAACTGAACGAATACCTGACCCGTATCTATACCAATTCCGACACCGAAGACGGATACATCCACATCTCCTTCTTCTAGAATACACCCTCATTCTTGCAACAAAGGCAGGTCATCGCTCATGATGCCTGCCTTTTTCAGACGCTTACGGTCATAAACCTTCTTTGATTTGTGGAGCGCCGACCTCATTGAAACCGGCCTCCCATGCTCCTGGATTTCCTCCATCCTGGCCGCCCGGCGGTTCGCCAGCAGGAAATCCTTCTCCGTAATCAGGAGTTTCTTCATTTTCTTCTTCGGTTTCATGGTTTTGAATGATTTACACCCACATAGATGCAAAAATCAACCCGTTTGTTGCCTGCAGGTCGCTCCAGTCGTGTTGCCGGCAAGCCGTCAACACCACTTCCGCTCCGTCGGCGCTTGGGACCTCGACGTCAGCAAACTGACGCCGAAGTCCCACGGCTCCGCAGACTCTGTCGTTTGTGACCGGCGAACGGCCAACGTTGTCGGCCTTTTCGCTCGGTCCCAAGCGCCAGAGACTGCTCCACCGCCGCGCCTCTCACCGCCCGGCAGTCGGCAAAAGCCGCCTGCCCGGCTCCCATTTATCTTACCACCTGCGTAAATACCGGAGCCTCACCATCCTTCACCGCCACATATACGGTAATTTCCACCATTTTTGATTCAGGGGTTGCCTGACGAGGTGCTGTGAGCGCAATGAACTGATATTCCGTCCCACCGGGAATCTTCCTGGAAGCCACCTTTGAAGCCGTTGCGCTGAGCATGCTGTAACCTTCCACGGCGGCATCAAAAATGGCCGATTCCTCCTCGCTCGCAGCATGAGTCTCGGGGAATTCTTCCAGTTTCACATAATCACCCTCCAGGAAACCGTTTGCTTTCAGGAACTGGTCCACTTCTTCCGGCATAGCCATCATGCGAGCGGCACGGACGCCGTATCCGGGCAGCACTTCCGCCTCCGGTTGTTTCTTAGCAATATCAGCAGCACTGGAGAAGAGGCCGCCGCTGCCGAAGGTGCAGAAAGGAACCACCTTCTTTCCCGAAAGGTCTATCTCATTAAGGCAGGAAAGCATCGGCAGCGCACAGGTCCCGAACCAAATAGGATAGCCAATGAAAACCACGTCATATGCAGAAACATCGGCCAGCACTGGCTGAATCTTGGGAAGGATTTCTTCTTCCCGTTCCCGGATACAACGCTGGATGGTTTCATCATAGGTGCCGTTATATGGCACTACAGGCACAATCTCTTCCAAATCAGCGCCAAGGGCTGTGGAAATTTCCTGTGCAACGGCCTTTGTGTTGTTACTTTGGGAATAATAGAGTACGAGCACCTTGGGCGCATCACTTTTCTGTCCGCAGGAAGCGGCGGCAATCATCGCAACCAGGGCAAAGGCCATCATCTTAATGAATCTCATATTAGTTTGATTGAATTGATAATCCTTCCGCATTGAACGTCCTCCCGGCGTGCAGAGAAGAAATCCGGCGCAGCATAGGTGTCGATTCCGCACACTTGAATGTTCTCTTCCTTCACTCCGGCACTTTCCAGCAGCCAGATATTAGCTTTCCACAGGTCGATATGGTGCCCGCCCGACATGGGCGTACCATCGCCCGGGCCGCGGAACGACCAAATCATGTCCATCGGGAAGTCGGCATTCTTGAAATGCTCTGCAACCTCTTCGCCTACCTGAAAACTGTCCGGGCCGATAGACGGGCCGATCACGGCAAAAAAATCCTCGGCCTTGCACTGGAATTGCTGCTCCATCACATAGATGGTCTTCTGCGCGATATGCAGGACCGTCCCTTTCCAGCCGGAATGAACTGCTGCAACGACGCGCCTGATGGGATCGTAAAGAAGAATGGGTACACAATCGGCCGTTCTGACACCAATCGCCACACCCTGAAGCGCAGTCACAAACGCGTCATATCCTTCCAATTCCTCAGCCGCATAATCCGGACGGTCTATAATCGCGACCTTGCTGTCATGCACTTGATGACCCTGAATTACAGGATAAGGAAGCACACTGTCCCTCCGTGTGGAAAAGGCTTCCACACTGTCTCCCAACGCGTATTTGAGCAGTTCTGTGTACATCCATGCAAATTTAACCATTTTCGCCGATATCCTCAATCCCCACCGCACGCTCCGACCAAGTGTCCGACAAGCCGTCCACTTCGTCGGAGCTTCCCCGCGCTTTGGACCTCGACGTCAGCAAGCTGCCGCCGAAGTCCAACCCGGTGACAGACTGGCACCGGCAAGCCGGCACCAGACTGTCCCTCGGGCCGCGCACCCACGGAGCCCGGCAGACAGAGGTGGGCCCTTCAGGCGCCACCTCCGCCCGCCCGGCTCCCATTTAACACGGGGAAGCGAAACCGGAGCCCCGCGTGAAAGAGGACTCCGGTCATACCATGAACGGTATCACAAGCAGGAAGGTGCCGTGAAGGCTTTTAGCAAAAGAAATCCTGCTGTGTCGATTTTGCCAATTAGTTATTTCAGCAGTTCTGATGCCTTCTGCCAGTAGAAAAACGATTCGATATCTGTCCTCTTAAGCCGATTGAGCCTTTGGTGAAGAACCGGCTGAACCGAAACAGAAGCAAGTTCCTCAACCTTATCCGCATTGAATCTCTCCGGAGTGGTTACCCCGGCATATAGGCACGCAGCAAGATAAGCGGCCTTGGCTGCATCTGTCCCTGCGCTTTCTCCGGTATATCTGGTAGTGTGAATAAAGCCTGATACTCTTCCAATACCGTCAACGAGGTTCCTGTATGTCGGCATGTCGGTTTCTCCCCTTGTTGCGAAACTCATACTCGTGTTGATAGTATCCATCAGAACGTCCTTATAGCCGATTGTATCCAGACCACGGTACGATTTCTCTACCTCAACAATCCTCTTATAGACACGGGAAACCGTATCCAAATCATCAACGACATCAAATAAGGAGGCCACATCGAACATCTGCTTGGCCACCTCCATTGAACGGCTGCTGCCATTCTTGACAAATGGAATTCCAGTAGTATTGGGAGCGAAAGCGGTAAGCTTGTCTCCTAGCAGATCGGCCTTTGAGGGGACCTTGACCAGGACGTCGTTACCGTCAGTTTTCAAAAATGGACTGCGAATGGGAAGCTTCTCTATCCGCTCATACTGGGAATCCTCAAACAGAACATCCAGCAGAATCTTGTCCCGTCTCCCGGATGCGGTATAAGCCAACTGGAAGAAGAACTTGGCGTGAGTCTTCGGGACATTGTTGCGGGAAACTCTCTCTACGAGTTCGGCCCCTTCAAAGCCGTTTTCCATAGCGCAGGCTTTCAAGTATTTTTCGATGTCCGTGCCAGGTGGACACATGATGTCTACGTCAACCGAAAGTCGTCTCCCAAGGCCCTCCGAGAAGTGCAAAAGTAAGCTGGATCCCCCCTTAAAAACCAGCGGGCAGTCTGCATTCACCAGCGCTTCCAGCAAGGAAAACGCCCTTATTGTTTTCTCAACAAGCCCAATATCTGCGGCTCCGTTTTTTGCAGCGGCATCCCGAATCCAGTCCGCAGTTCTGCTTTCTGACAGTATCATAATTGATTCCTTTGTATTATCTGTTCAACTTCATTTTGTTTTCTTCTACGGGATGCATAGCGCATTAAACTTTTCTTATTGACTCTGAATCCCTCGAAAGCGTTTCCGTAGATATAATCCGATTCAGAACCCCGTAGGTGATAGAATGCGGCGTCCGTAAGAATGTCCACCAGAAGTTTCTCTATTCTGGGTGTAAGTACTCCGTTTGAAATAGTTAATGGAGCCTGACTTACCAGCGGCTTCACTACAACTACTTCACGCCCCAGTGCATATTTCTTTAGTTCCTGCTCTGAGGGATTATCCATAATCAACAGATCGGTGAGTTCGCCCAAACGCTGCGCGACGGCTTCGGTAGTTTCACGAGGTACTTCTACCAAAATCATCTTTACGCTTGGGATATGGTGCATCAACAGAGTTATTTCCTTGATGTCCCAAATGCAGATGTCAATGAATGGAAAGCGTTTCTTGAGTTCTGTATTCCAGGATAGGATTCTTTGGTCCGGAATACAGATAAAGTCTTGTCCACCTCCATATTCCGTTGCATATACTCCCGGTGAGACCCGCTTAAGTCGTCCTTCACTGACAAGGGCAGACAGAGCATTGAAGACAACCGCCTTGGAAGGAGAGGCCCCCTGTGAAGACAAGGATGCCATAATCCCTTGAGAACTTATCTGGCCCTCAGCGGCTTGGGAAATCTGCATTATTTGTTCTTTCATTGTCATAATGCTGCAAAGTTAATAAAATCTGTCAATATTTACGTAAGTTTGACAAAAGATATTAACACTTAAAGATCTACCGTTTTCCCCATAAAGAACCCGCAGACATACTTCGCTCCGCAAGCGTACAATTTATTGACACACTGCACAAATGACGTTCCCCTGGTTGTAACATCGTCTATCAGGATAATCCAGTTCCCATGAATCTGCTGCCTGTCAAACTCCAGATTCCGGATCGTATTTGCCTCTTTCTGCTGCCGGGAATCCTTCCTGTCGTACTTCGGGCGGATGAAGTCAATCCCGTTTCTTATGCCCGTTTCCTCTGAAACTGTTTTCAGCAAGGCACTGTAACGGAGCCGATGCTTCTGAATTGTCGACGCCGGGATAGCACAAAGAACCCAAGACGCAATCCTATCCCTCCTGAAATTTCCGTTGATGAAGTCCGAAAGAAGCTGGGCCATCAGCGAGTAGTCACCTTCCTTGAATTTCAGTATTTCTTCCCGGTTGTTCAGGTCATTTTCTGAAATGCTGTCCTCAAACTTTCCCACAGGAAAGTACTGAAAGCAATAAACTGCACGATGCCCGTCAATGGTAATCTCCGAATACTTTCCGCCCAGATAAGTGACAACCGGCCACCAATGATGAGGCCTTTCCACTTCATCGTCTCTCTGCCTTGGCTTCTTTTTTCTGCGGGTGAGGGATATGACAATAAGAAGCAATACCAACAGGGGGCCAAGGACACCAACCAAATCGCTGCCGATGTTTGACATAGTTCGCAAGGAGGGTGTTACCGCTCGGCATCGTGCCGCTTCGGGTCCTCCGAAGCCCCAAAAATATATAAAATTATCCGTGTTATCCGTTTTTAAACGTTTAACTTTCTTTTCGTTGATTGTCAATAAGTTACAGAGGCAAAAATGCGCGTTTTTTGCACATTTTTCGCTCCGTAGTCCCATAACCATTTGAGCAGCAGGCATATATCGAGATATCCGTTTCTACGAATTTTTGCTAACGAACACCTTTGCCGCAGGATTTTTCTCGCAGTAGGACTGAATGAGTGCCTTGAAGAGAGCGTCCATCGTGCTACCTTCTAGGAGATTCTCACGCGAGGCCCAGAAGAGGAGGGCCTTTAGTTCTGCGTATGTGTCCGGCTTGATAGACACGCTCCGGCCATACGAGCCGACCTTAGGCTCCTTCTTTTTCACCTTACGGACTTTGGGGGGTTGCGCACCAGGCTTTTCCTGCTCCTCCAGCACCTCAGCTGTTCGCTCTGCATCTCCTTCGTTCACCTTTACAGCGACCTTTTCTTCACCGGGCTCCGGCAATCCAAGCACATGTCTGAAACTTTCGATCTGGTTCATAGAATATGATATTAAGAGATTATGAGATTATGAGAATAATTGAATATGAGAATATGAGATTATCAGATTATGTCTTTCCGATAATCCGAGATTACGACAGTATGATATTTCCATAATCATAGAATCCTAGATTAGTAGATTCGGCTGCAAATATAATCATTTTGGTAAATATTACTATACATTGTTGTTTATTATTTAACTATTTTCTATCTTTGCACCTGTAACCCAGAGGCCCCAAGTGTTTGGCCGTTAGGTCCAAACTGCAAGATGGGTGTTTGTGGCACAAACACTGCCTCCGTTCCGGAGCCATCTTGTACGCCTTCGGCGGACGGGAACCGGGCGTAAAGCCCGCTTCCCAATCCCCGGTGCTTCGCACCCGCCCCAAAGGGGCTGGAGGGTTAAGGTGAAAAAGAAAACAGGACTGCTTCATGAGGAGAGAGAATTGTGAGAAAGAGAAGAACAGTTATTCTGCGCTGCCGTGTCAGTGAAGAAGAGGCCATCGCGTTCAATCTGCAGATGACCCTTTCCGGATTCCGGAACAAATCAAAGTATATGCGTCACTGTCTGTTTCTGGACAAACGCACCAGACGGAGAAACTTCCGCCGGACTGATGCCAATCTGGTGAAACAGGTGGAACTGCTGCGCTCGGAAATAAAGCGCATCGGTGTCAACTACAACCAGACCGTCCGAACCCTGAACACACTTTCCAACATGAGGGACAAACGCGGCAACGTGATTGTCTCAGCCCATACTGTGGATGGTGCGCTTTCCGACATGCACTCGATGATGACTTCCATCCTGAATAAGATGGATGCCGTATCCAGAGAGGTTAACGATTCTGAAGATGAAGATTCCCCGGATGCCGGGGATGATGATAACCCAAGTTCAACTTTTTAATTTCAAACACTATGCAGACATTGATTCTGTCAGGCAATCTCGCAGCAGACTGCGAAATTGTGCCCGGGAAAGAGGGCAATGAGTTCATCCGTTTCACAGTAGCTGCCAAAGAGCCTGGCGCGGACAAGGATGAGAAACCAACCTATTACACTTGCCGGATGCGCAAGACCGGCGTAGCCGAGCGGCTCAAGAAAGGCCGATACGTTTCCCTGGTCGGAACGCTGAAGGTTAGTGTGAACGTCAAGGAGGACAAGTCCTACACCAATCTGGACGTATGGGTACAGAACCTTGATGCACCGCAGGTCGCCCCGGGTGAGTGAATCATCCGTCACTTCACCGTGGAGTTATGGTAGTGAAGATTTATGCACCGGCCCCGAGCGTGTCCTCGGGGCTCAAGTACAATGAGAGGAAGGTTGCCGAGGGGAAAGCCTCGGTAATCTCCTCCCAGAAAATCGATAACCTCCGGAATCCCATGGCCACCTTCCAGCGCTATGAGAACGGCAGTCTCAGGACCAAGAACCTTTCGTTCCACGCGTCTGTCAATCCCTCTATTACAGACAAGATGACGGATGAACAGGTAAAGGAGTTCGTGAAAGAGTATATGCAGAAGATGGGATACGGAGACCAGCCGTATATCCTATACAAGCATACGGACACTGGGCGCGACCACTACCATATTGTTTCTGTGCGCGTGGATGAGAACGGCCGCAAGATTCCGGACTTCCGGGAGCGGAAAAGGAGTCTCCAAGTGCTGAAGGAGTTGGGCCCCAAATACGGTTTTGAGGTTGGCAAGGGCAAAGCGAAAGCCCAGGAGCAGACCAAAGAAACTAACCCGTATCTCGGCTTTGACCCTAAGGCAGGAGATTACGGCAGGCAGATAGAGCGGATTGCAAAACTGGCCTTGACGTACCACTTCACCCACTCTGGGCAGTTTGAGGTGATTATGGAGAGCCTGGGAGTGAAGGTTGGCTATCAGCAGAAAGGCGTGCGGGACTCAATGTACTTCATCGGCCTGGACCCGAAAACGCACAAGCACTGCACCGCGCCCATCAGTTCTGCAGGCATCCGTTATCCGGATGCAAATACTATTGATGCGCACGTGAAGGAATGTAGGGGAAAAATAAAGGCCCGGGAGAAACAGCGCGTCGTCAATATCACCATGGCCGCCCTGAAGGATTGCACTTCTGAGCTCCATTTCAAAAGATGGATGGCCAAGAGCGGTGTTTATGTGGCCTACTCGAAGACGGACAAGGGGAAAATCTTTGCGGTCACCTTCATTGACCACCATACCAAGTGCTGCTTCAAGACATCCGACCTGGACGGAATCACGCCGAAACTCTTTGAGGAAGCACGGCTGCACCACTGGAAGGACACGCCGGACCACCAGAAATCTACACACGAGGAAATCGCTCACGAGATTGCCGGTTCTCTTCTTTCCGGCCTCGGCAACGAGCGGAGCCGCCGACACGACGATGAGAAACTGATGAGGAAGGGAGAAATAGAAATGGATTGACGCTTATGGATTCAAGGACAAAACCGATGTATTCAATGTTCCTGATGCTCTCAGGAGCAATACTGCTTTTCCTGTTGTATTATGAGGCCTACCCGTTTTGGGCCGCAGTGGGGCTGACTTCCGCTATGACTGATTCTTTCATGTTGTCTGTCCATCAATCCGGGATAATGGCTTCCCGGGCGGGTGTCCGCCTTGTATGTCTTTTTTTCTGCACGGTTTCTGTCATCGTGCGCAGCGGGACCTCCAAGAGTGCCGGATGGAAAGAAGTGGTCTTCCCGATGGCTGCCGGACTCGGGCTGTTCTTCGGGAGCTTGATGATAGGCAGAGGAATTCCGTTTTTGCTGGCCAGTGTCACGGGATTCATCTTATACCTGGTGGGAGCCATCGCCCTGGGGCGCCTGTACAGGAGTTTCGATGCCAAACTCCCGGATTACGGGGATACCTTCGAGCAGTGTGAGCAGCTTATCGAGAATGAGGACAGCGTGAACATTCCGATGACCTATCAGTATGAGGGCAAACTTCGCCGAGGATATATCAATGTGGTGTCGCCGCAGCGCGGCTGTTTGGTCATCGGTATCCCCGGTTCAGGAAAAACCTATAGCATCTACGGTCCGTTCTTCCGCCAGATGATGCAGAAGGGCTATGCGATGTTCGTCTATGATTACAAGTATCCGGACCTGACCAGAAGGGTGATGAATGAGCTTCTGGACAACTATGACTGCTACTCGGTGAAGCCGAAACTTTATACCGTCAACTTCGATGACCCTCTGTACTCCCATCGCTTCAATCCGATGCATCCTCGGTACTTGACTGATCCGTTGGATGCAACAGAGATTGCCGAAGTCATCATGAAAAACGCCAACAGGGAGCAGAAGCCCAAGGACGATTTCTTCGCTATGTCGGCCCGTTGCTATGTGGACCTTCTCATCTGGTTCCTACGGATTTACGAGGATGGCCAATACTGCACTTTCCCGCACCTTATCGAGCTGATGGGGCAGGACTACCGTGTGGTGCTGAAGATACTGGAAGGCTATCCCGAACTTGACGTGAAGCGGAACACTTTTGCCGATGCCGTGAAGGACCAGTCCTTCAAGCAGCTGCAAGGTCAGATTGCATCGGCCCGTATCCCACTCAGTCGTTTTGCTTCAAAAACGCTATACTGGACACTCTCCGGGGATGATTTCTCCCTGGAGATAAACAACCCGGAAGAGCCCAAGATTATCTGCGTGGGGAACAACCCGCGCAGACAGTCCGTCTATGGAACCACACTGGCCATGCTGATGAGCCAGCTCTTCAAAGTAATCAACTATCCGGGCAAGATGCACAGCGCCGTCCTAATCGACGAGCTTCCGACTATCTACCTGAAAGGGCTTGACAATCTCATCAACACTGCCCGAAGCAACCGGGTAGCCGTAGTAATCGGAGCCCAGGACAAGAGCCAGCTCGTGAAGGACTACGACCAGAAAGAGTCCGACGTCATCTTCAACACCGTCGGCAACGTTTTTGCCGGCGCCGTCAAAGGTAGCACGGCCGAAAGCCTCTGCAAATCCTTCGGTAAAGTTGAGCGGGAAATGCGCTCTTATCAGGAGAGCGACACTTCGGACCACGTCACTTACTCCTTCCAGCAGCGGGATATGCTCCCGGCGAGCAAAATAGAAGCCCTGTCCCAGGGCACGTTCTGTGGGTATGTAGCCGATACGCACCAGCAGAAGATCTACCCGAAAATCTTCTGTGGGGAAGTGGAAGCCGGCGAGCCACCCCGGCATAACGCCGTCCTGCCCAAGGTCATTACCAATATGAGCGAGGCCGAGATAAAAAAAGAAGTCGAGAAGAATTATCAGAGAATCCGTCTCGACATCGAAAATCTAATTTTCAAGGAACAGAACCGTCCGAGGGATTAAGCCTCCTTCATCTCTTCGGGAGGAAGAGGCTCCCAGCTCCAGACAAACTTATATCCGGCCGCCTCGGCCATTTCTTCCATATCGGACATCATACAAACGCCCTCACGGATGCGGAAAGCAAGGCCTCCGCGGGTGATATTCAGCTTCTTAGCCAAATCGGGTATGCTGATATTCTTCACAAACAGGTACTCGAGCATCGGTTTCAGACGGTCATTGTGAAGCTTTGTCATCGGCCTTACAGAACGTTTGGAGGGCTCCACTTTCTGCACATCTTCCCAGTGCCAGACAAACTTATATCCAGCGGCATGCGCCATATCTTCCATATCCTCAAAAAGGCAATCTCCGACCCTCAGGCGGTAGGCGATGCCGTGCCGGGTAAGTTTCTTGTCGCAGTGGCGGGCTAGCTCAGCCATGCTCCAGCCTTTCTTAAAAAGATACCCTTTGATGGGGTCCAGCCTGTTGCTTCCTTGTGTCTCTTCCATTTTTGGTCTTCGCTCCAAATTTTGTTTTTCTGACAATTTTCATTTCCTTTGCGGTAAGTATTACTATCCGCAGGATATTTACACTATCCGTAATAGTCTGCGCATAGGATGTATCAAATGCTAATCGGTGCTACCTGACAATACCCGATGGCAACTATTACTATACAAAGGTAAGAAAAAGGCCGAGATTATGAAACTCTGGAGCGATAAAAATCGACAGATTTCCATAAAAGGCGATAAAAGTAGACAAAATGGGAAGATTCAACGTTGAAGCATTCAACATTCCGTTGGAGAAAGTGGCGGAAGCCCTTGGTATGCGAAAGGGCGGAGCAAAGGGGATGTGGTACTCGCCGTTCAGGGATGAAAAAGAAGCGTCACTCCACATCGACAGCACCAAGAACCTGTGGTATGACCACGGCGCAGGTGTCGGCGGCACCAATGTACAGTTGGTGATGATGGTCAGCCATTGCGGAAAGAGAGAGGCCTATGAGTTCCTGGAGAAGATAGATCCGTCCATTGCACGGCAGACAGAAGCCACACCCAAACCGGCCGCCGGTAAAAGTACCATCAAGCAGGTCCGTGACATTCGGTCTTACTATCTTACCAGCTATCTGGAGAAAAGGAAGATTCCGCTGGAATTAGCAAAGCAGTATCTGAAGGAAGTCATTGTGTACAACCCGGGGAAGGACATGCACTTCACGCTGGTCGGATTTCCGAACAACTCCGGGGCATACGCCCTGACATCACCATCCGGTTTCAAGTCCACGAGCAAAGCGGATATCTCTACCTTTAATATAGAAGGACAACTTTCCGAAAAGCCCTCGGCAAAATCGGTGGCCATCTTTGAAGGTTACTTCGATTTCCTGTCCTGGCAGGTAATGCAGTCCAGCAAGAAGCCTTCCTGCGACGTGGTCGTATTGAATTCGGTCAACAACATCCACAAGGCGGAGGAGTACATTGCCGCCCACGACAAGGCACTCTGTTTTCTGGACAATGATCCTGCCGGGCAGGAGTGCTGCAGGAAGGTAGAAGACCTGATGCAGGGGCGCGAAGTTATCGATATGTCCGACCTCTACGGAGAATACAAGGACATCAATGAAATGCTGCAAGCCTCCAGGGGCTACACGGCGGATATGTCAATAGGAATGGAGTTATAGCGATATGAAAGAAGAACTTATACCCTTGATTAACCGGCTGAATGATGAAATCTCCGGTCTCAAATCAGCACTGATGGTGGTGACCAAGACGGTCTTCACAAATACTGAAATACGTGAATTGTTCGGGGTTTCCGCCAAGACCATCAAGAAGTGGCGGGATGATGGTCTGCTAGGATACTCTCTTGTCGGCGATACCTATCTTTATACAAAAGAGGATGTCGAGGAATTTCTCCGCGGCATCCACCATAGTCCACAATTGCTGAAAATCCGGCTTTAGAGATCTCTGATGAATCTTGTTTCAGAATCGACCGTCTCCTTCAAAAATTCAGCGTAGGTGCGCTGGGTCGAGGCAATGGTAGAATGTCCCAGCAGCTTTGACAGCAGGAACAGAGACATTCCACGGTTGATGGCCATCACGGCGAACGAATGCCGAGCCACATGCATGGTCAGGGGGAACGGGAAACGGAGCGTCATCCTGGCAACGTTCAGCGAGGTGTTGAACGTCTTGTCTTTTGAATTTCTGTCCATGAAGAGGCGTTTTTGGTCTGTGAGGTCATAATCCTCCGGAAGAAGGTCGAAGACAAACTTTTTGTTCCTGTCATAGCCCTTCCATCGTTCCAATATCTCCATTGCAGATTTCCCGAGCACGGGAAGCACGTCAGGCAGCCTCTTGGTCTTGAACTGTACTTTCTTGATAACTTTCGATTCCCAATCGATGTGCTTCCATTCCAACGTCAGGATATCAGACAGACGAAGCCCGCAGGCATAATATGCAAAGAACCACATATCCAGAATCTCGGCCGACCGCTTGTTCTTACATTTACTTTGGTAATCCTTCAACTGCTCTAACTGCTCCGGAGTGAGATAACGGACGTGTTCAACGACAGTCTCTTCCATATCCGGCTTGTATTCGGTTTCGTGAGTTTCCAGATAGTTGTCCACAATGGGGGCCGCCAACTTTGTGTCGATAATCCCATAGGCCACAGCTTGCTTGATGGCAACATAAAGAGGAACCAGTGTTTTGTTGATGGCCTCCTTGCTCGTATTCTTGAGGACGGTAAACCGGTACTGGATATATTCGTCGAACACATCGGCCCGAATATCCTTCAATGCAAACTTGGGCGTTTTGCGCCAATGAATCAGGAAGGTCTCAAACTGCTCGATGATCTTCTGCTTGTTATACCACATCGAATAGCCGTACTCCTTCTTTCCATACTTAAGGTCATTCACCTTCTTGCAATAGTCCACGAAACTGGTGTTCTTGTTGACCACCTGGGTGGGAGACTCATCCGGCAAATCACCCTCGTTCGTAGGGTCGCCGCCATTGAGGATGAAATTCAGGACGGTGAGATTCAGCTCTCCATCATAATCCATCAAGCGGTTGTCAATCTCGCATTTGAAGTTCTGGAGCGCCAGATTGAGTTTGGAAGCCTGCGGGTGGGATGACTTAACACAGCAGTTTTTCTCATCCCAGGCCTTGGGTGGAATGTTGATGCCGGTAGAACGCTTGGCATAGCGCTGAAGGAAGTAACGGATGTAGATGGTAGCCTCACCCTTGGTGTTGACTCGGTCCTCGATAAAAAACTTACCGCGAGGAATCTTCTTTTGTGCTGGCATAATCAGTCATTTTATAGTTAAACATAAGTTGCCCAAAACGCCCATTTTTCTGCCCTGCTTTTTACCCTCGTTTTTTGGCTGGTTTCCGAGGGTCGGAAGCCAATGTTTCACCATCTGCTTCCACAAGGCAAAAACGCTGTCTCAGCGTGCTGGGGAGCAACTATTACCGTTACAAAAATGCGGTAACTTTTGCGGTAAGTTTTGCGGTAACTTTCGTTTCCCTAAAATGCCGTAGAATGCCATAAAATGCCATCGGGCACGGTCTGTAAAAACCGTACCCGATGCGCGTAAATTGCTTATTTTCAGGTAGTTAAGCCCCTAATATTCTTCCTCGTTCCACATGAAGTCTTCCTTGGTGGGGTAGTCCGGCCAGATGTCTT
>JAEEGL010258134.1_pt1 | contig 23792 bp, 21 predicted proteins | sample 9134231 | NCBI WGS metagenome assembly JAEEGL01 (sample SAMN16246548, study PRJNA631951) | gut metagenome | biome: gut microbiome; feature: rumen; material: fiber-attached | host: Bos | place: Iran: Karaj | collected 2018-10 | reverse complement strand
GATACTGGACCCGAACGGAATTCTCTGCCCCGGGAACATGATAGGGTGATCCGATGAGATACGCGGTAGCGATCAAGCAAGTCCCCGACACATCCGAAGTGACGGTGAATGAGGAAGGCAATCTGGTAAGAACTGGGGTGCCTTCGATATTGGACCCGTATTGCGAATACGCCCTCAGGAAAATAGCAGCGATGAAGAAGGAAGGCGACGAGATAACAGTGTTCACGATGGGTCCGCCGCAAGCCTCGGAAGCTCTCAGGCGCTGCCTATGCCTGGGAGCCGATAAAGCGTTCCTGCTTTCCGACCCGGGTTTCGCCGGGGCCGACGTATGGGCCACATCCAGGACTCTGGCTGCGTTCATTCAGAAATACGCCTGCGATTCGGATCTGTTCGTATTCGGCGCCCGCTCCGCCGACGGGGAGACCGGCCAGGTCCCGTTCGAAACCGCGCAGCTTCTGTCTGCCCAGCAATTCGCATATGTGGCTGACCTGACCTTGGAAGGGGATTCTTTCGTCTGCACCCAGAATTATGGCGGCTCCCTGAGGGAATGCCGCGTGCCGAAGGGATCCGTCGTCTCTTTCGGCGGGGTTGACCCGTGCGGGACTCTGATGTCCATTTCCGACCGCATATCCGGCCAAAGAAAAACAATCGAAACTTTGGGGCGCGTGGATCTGGGTCTTGGACTCTATTCCGTCGGCCTGAAAGGTTCCAGAACCAAAATAGTCAGCACCGATTCGTCAGTCATCCGCAGAAAGAACAGGAAAGCCGTGATCAGCAGCCCAGAAAGGGCGGCAGAACTCATTTTGGATGAGATGGGGGTGAAAAGATGAGCGGCTGCGAAGGAGGTTCGTGTTCGACATGCTCCAGCGATCAGGAAAGACTTCCTCCCGGCATGCTGAAAAAATACGACTTGAACAGCTCGACAGCCGACGGGATTCTGGTATGGGCCGAAACTGATGGAGCTGCGCTGGCAAGGGAGAGCGGGGAGCTCATATCCGCCGCTTCCAAGCTATCGGATGGGAGAGTTTACGTCGCCCTGTTCGGAGGCCCCGAGATGAAATCCCTGTATCCGACGGTATTCGGGTATGGGACGGATACCATATACCATGTCCGCGGAAAGGGCACCGAACAATATGCCCCCGAGACTTTCGCGGAAGCTCTGGCGCAGGTGGCCGAACGCACCAATCCAGCGGCGATACTCATAGGCGCCACACCCCGCGGCAGAGAGACCGCCCCCAGACTGGCTGCCATGCTGGGAACGGGGCTGACCGCCGATTGCACCGGCCTCAGAGCGGAAGGAAGGAAGATCATAATGACCCGCCCAGCTTTCGGAGGAAATCTGTATGCCGACATCGAATGCACTTCGTTCCCCCAGATGGCCACCGTCCGCAGGGGGACTTTCGAAACACCGGCGCTGCGGGAGGGCAAAGGAACCGCCATCTATTGGCAATACCAAGGCGATCTGACAAAAGAAATCCTCTCTGAGAATCGCTCGAAGGGTGACACCCAAGACATCTGCGAAGCCAGAGTTCTCATCTCGCTTGGAGCTGGAATTCGTGATAGAACTATAGTGGAACTAGCAGAAGAAGCCGCGAAATCCGTGGATGGAGCTATGGTGTGCTGCTCCAGAGCGCTGGTAGAGAGAGGATGGATGCCGCCATCCCGCCAGGTTGGAATGTCCGGCAGGACCGTCAGACCAGACCTATACATCGCATTCGGAATCTCAGGGTCGGTCCAGCATCGCGCAGGCATATCTGGTGCCAAGAAAATCATAGCGGTGAACACAGATCAGAAAGCACCTATTCATGAGTTCGCCGACCTGAGCATCATTTCGGACGCTGAGCCGGTGCTGAGATCGATATCCAAATTGCTCGGGTGATCCGGACTTTTCAGATTGTCTGATGGCAATGATTCAAAACCCTTGAGTGGTGTCTGACAACTATTTCGTAGAACTATAGTTCACAATTAATAGTACTACAGTCCTGAACTGAACTAAAAGAAGGCAGGGAATCCCCTGCCATAGTTTCATTCATTCTTGAAAAGAGAAAGGGCCCTGTCGAAAACTTTCTCCGCATGCCCGCCGGCTTTCACATTATGCCAAGCGGCTTCGACGTTTCCGTCCTTGCCGACGATGAATGTAGAGCGTATCGTTCCCACAGTCTCTTTGCCATAGCTGATCTTGGTGCCCCAAGCTCCGACTTTCTCCATGAGCTCATGGTTGGGGTCGCTGAGAAGCTTGATTTTGAGTTCCTTTGAGTCTATGAATTTCCTGTGGGACGCAGACGAATCCTTGCTCACGCCGATTATAGGGATGTTCCTGAGCATGAACTTCGGGAACAAAGCCGTGAACTCCTGGGCCTCTTTGGTGCACCCGGGGGTGTTGTCCTTGGAATAGAAATAAATCACATAGCGCACGCCTTCAAGCGAGGAAGAGGAAAATTCCTCTCCGTTCTCGTCTGGAAACGTGAAATCCGGGAATCTGTCTCCAATCTCCATATTATCACTCAGAATAGCGTTGTTTTCTTCTCGGCGATGATCTTAGAAAGATCCATCTCGACGAACATCACAGGGTGCGTTATCTCATAACCTATGACTATGGACGGGGCCATCTCGCCGAAGAAACCGATGGGCCCATCTCCCATGACTATCTCCGCGCCCCTCCCAGGGATGAACGTGGGATAATCGCATGCCCTTACGGAATGCTCGCATCCCAGCTCTTTGAGGATGCCTTCGGCAACCCCTTTGATCTCCGCGAACGGGGTCTTGGATGCGGTGGCCATGACGCACAGATGGGGGACGGTTTTCTCATCCCTGACGACGTATCCCACCTCGAAGATCTTCTGCGGGAGATCGCGGTGCTTGTTGTGCTTCAGAATGCGTATGAGACTGGGCATCAGATAGGATCTCAAGCAGGTGTGGTCCTCCGTGATCGGGTTGAGCACGCGCACATTGTCGATCTTCGGAAGCCCAGAAAGGACGAACTCCTCTTTCTCGCTGCTCAGGGTCAGAGTGTTGACCTCGGAATATCCCATCCCGATAGCGATGTCTCTGATGCTTTCTGAGAAGGAGGTTATAGGCTCTAAACCGCCGGCGGTCTGATCCAATCTGTAAGACCCTCCGAACCTATCGAACCCGTATCCGGTGGCGACATCCTCGAAGATATCCACCTTATGCATGATGTCCAACCTGTAAGCCGGATATGTCACATGAACCGTATCTCCATCAGCGATGGCATCCATGCCCATCCTGCGGAGGCATTCCACAGTCCCATCTGGACCAAGATTCTTCCCAAGGAATCTGTCGCATTCCGAAGCGGATATGTCGATGTGCATAGGGGAAAGATCTGGAGACATGAAAGTCTCGCCGCCATCATGCATCTTGACGCGCATGATCTTCCCTCCGCGCTCGGCCAGAGCAGTGCAGACTATGTCCAGAGCGCCTTTCACGGCTTTGCGGTCGTTCCCGGTGACGTCTATGAATAGATTGTGCCTGCCAGTGGTCACCGTGGTTAGAGCGCCGTTTATGATCGGAGGGAACGAAAGAACATTTCCGTTCTTATCCAGAATGACCGGATATTTTTCCATGCCATCCAGAAGATGTGCATATGCGACGCCTTTCTCATGCGTCCTGAGGATGCCTTCCAAATCCATCTCCTCGGTCTTGGCCAGAGGAACGAACCTGATGCTGTGCGGATCGGCCAATCTGTACGTGAATGGAGGCTCGACTTTATCGAGATCATGTATCCCGATGGCAAGCTTGCTCCTCTTCCTTCCGATAGTTATGTGGAGCTTCTCCTGGAGCTCCATCATCGCCCTGAGAATCTCATCGTCAATGTCGACGCCCAGAACGACGCCGCACAAGAAGTATGGCCTTACCGATTTGACGCTGGGATCTACGGTAACTTCGATGTCGGTCTCTCCCATGTCATATGTCTTCATCCCCGGCTCGATGTCGAGGAAAGCCCTCATTCCTCTGGCGAGACCTTCGACGCTGTAAAGATCAGGACGGTCCGGGAAGAATTCCACGGACATGTCCTCGCATCCGCTTTCAGTCTCATGCATGTCCGCGCCGATCATGGGGATCCTATCCACCAATGTGTCTTGGGGGACATCGCGGCCGAGCATGGTGCAAAGGTCGCTATACTTGAAGTTGATGACAGGCATGGGGCCGCAATCCGCTGGTTAGTATAAAGGATTTCTTTATCTGGGACGGATTCGGATGCGTGCGTTCGGAGCGGTCACCTTCCGAGCGAAGCGTGGGCGCTGCCCAATTGCCCGGCAGCCTGGGCCGCCAACGTCGAAAGCTCACCGGCCAGGATCGTGGCCGCTACGATTTCACCCAATTTCTTGGCTTTTCCTTCGCCCAGGCACCCGATCATCTCCAGCGCCTCCCTCTGGCACGGCAGACGGGTTCCGCCGCCTACGGTTCCCACTTCTACGGCAGGAACCCTGACGCTGATGTAGAGGTCCCCGTCCAAATCCTCGCATGAGGTCATAGACATGCTGCAGCCGACGATCTGCGCGGGATCCTGCCCGGTGGCTATGTACAGGGCAGCGGCCATGTTCGCCGCATGGGCGTTGGAACCCAGCGTCCCGGCCATGGCGCTTCCAATCAGATTTTTCCGGGTATTGGTCTCGACTATCGACGCCGAAGTGGCATGGAGCGACTTCTCCACCATCTCCTTCGGGATTTTCGCCTCGGCCACAACGGTCTTTCCGCGGCCCTCTATGAGGTTGATCGCCGCAGGCTTCTTGTCGGAGCACATATTCCCGGATACCGAGACCAGAATCGCCCCCGTCTCTTTCTCTATCTCCCTGCACATCGCCTCCGACGCTATCGTAGCCATGTTCATCCCCATGGCATCGCCGGTCGAGAATGAGAACCTCAGGAAAAGGCTCCTTCCATCCGGAAACTTCTCAATCCTTACCAGTTTCCCATGCGATGTCGTGGATTCCACGATGTTTTTCAGGGCCGGCTCGTTCCTGTCGACCCAATCCATGACCTGGACGCAGTGGCTCAGATCGCGGACCCTGAAGACCGGAGCTCTGGTCATGGCATCGCCGAACACGCGCGCCGAAGCGCCTCCGGACTTGGTGATCACAGACATCCCGCGGGATATCGACGCTACCAAAGCGCCCTCTGTGGTCGCGAGAGGCACCAGAAACTCCCCCTGCGCATGCTCCCCATTTATCCTGATGGGCCCGGCGAAACCGAGCGGGATCTGCGTGACCCCTATCATGTTCTCGATGTTCTTCGATGCCGCGGGATAATCGAATCCGCACCTATGGATCTGATCGAACCTGACGCCCGTGAATTCCTCGACGGCGGTTCTGCGGTCCTCAGCGTCTTCCTCGCTGTATCCGCGGTTCTTGAGCCCCTTGCGTTCGGCCATGATAAGACAATGGGTCAGCCGCTATAAATTGTGATGCGGAAGGGCCGCCGGTTCAGTTACGATTATTAATGCCCATTTGATTCGAAGACCCATGCCAAAGGATTCATCTCGCAGGAAACTGGACTTGGAATCCATCAACGACAGGATAGACCATACCGCAGAGATCGTCGGCGGCCGCCCCAGAACCAACCCGCGCTCTGAGAAAAGAGACATTACGATAGTCAAGATTTTCAAGGGTTTCCTGGTCGCCTGCGTCCTGATATCTTTGGCGCTGATAATCCACAACGAGGATTATTATTCAGCCTGGAAAATCATCGACGATATCTGCTACGGATTCGTCCTGGGGTTCACTTTCCTTGGCATATGGTCGATAGCATACCTGGACAGGGGCCCGTTTCCGTTCTGGTTCCTTACCGGTTTCATCATGATGACCGGGGCGATAATGTGGTTTTACGTGACGGGAGCCGGATCGATGCTGATTCTGGGGGGCGCGTCCTCCTTGAAACCGTTCATCCCCGGCGACGTCGGAGAAATAACGCTGTTCATAGACCTGCTGCTCTCGATATTCCTGCTTCTTTTCTCTTCCATAGGCGTTCTGACGACGATCTCCGCCATGCTGAGAAAATTCATGCCTGGGGTTCTGCTTTCCATCGAGAAATGCGCCCATAAAGGGGAGAGGGGGAAGGCAGCCGATTTCTTCATGGTGCCTGACATCATCGATGTGGAAAGCGTAGAGATGGAGCCTCAGATTGACGACCACATATTCGATCTCAAATCGTTCATCGAGCTTTCCGTCAATGTATTCACCCTGGGGATGGTCATCTGCTCCATCCTTTTCCTGAACCCCATTGTGCTCGATTCCGTGCCGAAATACAGCACCATCAGGATAATGATGCTTCTTTCAATATTCCTTCCATCGCTTATCATACCGTGGCAATCGGTCAGAAGCACCGGAGCCAAGGCGATATCGTCCGCGCCCCGCCCGTATTATCTCTGGACGGGAGCGAGAAGAAGGCTCTTCACCGGATCGGCCATGCTAGGGGTATTCTTCCTGCTTTTCATCATATCGGTGTATTTTGGCAACGATATCGGGAACATCATCGGGTACTACGTCCAGTATATCGTCCCTCTGGCGTCCATATCCATCCTCGCCGGGCTGCTCTATGCCAATTGCATATCGAGGAACCTCCGCGATTCCATCTGCTTCAGATTCGAAAGCAAAAAGAGCGCCTTCGAAGAATCGCTTAAAGAATGATCTCTCGTCCCTGTTAAATACGGCGTATGCCGTCCGCGCTGTATGACGTCGGACGCGGCATTCGAAGCGATCAGCAAAGCCAGGAGGCAGGCCGACAGCAACAACGCCACCGGAGCGGTCAACACGCTGGAGACTTATCTGGCTACGGACCCCCATAACACCAAGCCTCGGCTGGAACTGGCCAAGATTTCCATCTACAATCTGAAAGACCTCAGGTATGGCCTGATGCAGCTGGATATCATCATGGATCTGGAGCCCGAAAACACCGATGCCATGAAAGCTGCGGTCACGGTGATGTCGGAAGACAAGAAATACACCGAAAAAACATTGGAAATCTTCGATAAACTTCTGGTTCTTGAGCCCACGGCCGACGTGTACAACCTTTACGCCAAATTCCTCAGACGCCAGACGGGGGATTTCAAGAAAGCCGGCGAATACTATGAGAAAGCCCTGGCCCTCAAGCCGAACGACGTCGACATCCATCAGAATTATGCGGTGCTGCTTCTGAACGACCTCCACGACTATCCCAAAGCGAGGGGGGAGCTGGAATTCCTGCTTCAAAAGAAGCCGGGAGACCAGAAGATCAGGAAGGCCTACGAGCGCCTGATGAAGCAGAAATTCGATAAAGACGGGAACCCAAAGAAATCCATTTTCGGATGGAAGCGGCGACGAGCGACGTTAAAAAGCTTTGATTGCTGAGCCTTATATAAGCGTAAACTGATAGCCCGGCGAGGTACAATAATGGAACTCAAAGGATCCAAAACAGAAGCCAACCTGCAAGCCGCATTCGCTGGAGAGAGCCAGGCCAGAAACAAATACACTTACTACGCGTCCCAGGCCCAGAAAGAAGGATACGAGCAGATTGCCAGCATTTTCCTTGAGACCGCTGGGAACGAGCAGGAGCATGCGAAAATATGGTTCAAAAAGCTCCACGGCGGATCCGTTCCCAAAACCGTCGAAAACCTCAAAGATGCCGCGAGCGGGGAGAACTACGAGTTCAACGTCATGTATGCCCAGTTCGCCAAAGAGGCCAGGGAAGAGGGATTCGAGGAGATCGCAGACCTTTTCGAAGCCGTCGGAAAGATCGAGAAAGAGCACGAGGAGAGATATCTCGCGCTCCTGAAGAACATAGAAGATGGCGTCGTCTTCAAGAAAGACAAAGTCGTCATGTGGAAATGCCGCAACTGCGGATACATCCACATAGCCACTGAGGCGCCCAAGGTCTGCCCTGTGTGCAAGCACCCCCAGTCCTTCTTCGAAGTCAGAGCCACCAACTGGTGATTCCAACGCCTTCCCTTCGGGGGAGGCACATTTTTTTTAAATAACAAATAGGAAGGGGACGTGAATCCCCGTTGAATGTGGGAGGCCCGAAAACCCGGACCTGCTCCACATTTCAAGACAGCCAATCATTTGAGACGTATGGTCTCCAGATTCATAGGCGCTTTAGTTTCGATGCTGTATCTCTTGTATATCGAAGAAGCCAGATCGGTGCACTTGCGATCTTCCCCATGGCCGATTATTATCCTGTCCGGCTTCGGCTCCAAGGACCCGATGTACTTCATCAGCTGCTTCCTGTCGGAGTGCCCTGAGAAACCGTCCACGGTGGCCCTCTGAAGCTTGATTTCGAGGTCTATGGACTTGCCCCTCATGTTCAGGGTGATCTGGTTCCTTCCCCTCTGGATCGTCTTTCCCATGCTCCCCTCGGATTGGTATCCCACGAAGAGGAGCCAATTCTTCTCGTCGTCGGCCCATTCCCGGAAATACTCCATGACCGGGCCGCCGGACATCATTCCGCTGGTGGCGAGAACTATGCACGGGTCGGGAGAATGGCAGATCTCCTCCCTCATATCGGCGGTCTCTACCCTCTTGAAAATCGGGGAAAGGAAGGGATTCTCATTCTGCTGGAATATCTGTGTCCTCAGCTGGTTGTTGAGATATTCTGGATATGCCGTATGGATGGCGGTAGCCTCCCAAATCATCCCGTCCAGATAGACCGGGCATTTGGGGATGGTGCCCTTGCGCATCAGCTCCTCGATGACCAGCATGACTTCCTGGGACCTTCCGACGGCGAAAACCGGTATCAGAACCTTCCCGCCGTGCTCCGCCGCAGATAAGAGATGCCTGCCAAGCTCCTGGGACGCGTCCGCCCTGGACGGCTGGTAATCCTTCTGGCCGCCGTATGTGGATTCTATGACCAAGGTCTCGAGCCTAGGGAACCTGTTTGTGGCAGGATTGAAAAGCCATGTCTTCTCATATTTGGTGTCGCCTGAGAACGCTACGTTGTGAAGGCCGTCTCCGATGTGGAAATGGGCTATCGCAGATCCAAGGATGTGCCCGGCGTTGTGCAGAGTAAGCCTTATGTCGGGGGCGATATCGGTGGTCTCGTTGTACTTGAGGGCGATTGTATGAAGTATCTCTTTCCTGACGTCCCTTGACTCGTAGAGATTCTTCTTGTTCTCTCCGAAGCTGAGTTTGATGTTATCCAATTGGAGCAGCGCCATCAAATCTCTGGTGGGCGCGGTGCAATAGACCGGGCCGTCATAGCCGTATTTGAAAAGCGCTGGAAGCGTGCCGCAGTGGTCCAGGTGAGCATGCGTTACGACCACGGCGTCGATCTTGCTGATGTCGGCTTCGGGAATGGCGAAATAAGGCGTGGCGTCGGAGCTGGGGTCCAATCCGCAGTCTATGAGGACCCTGCTTTCTTTGGTCATAAGAAGAGAAGCGGATCTCCCTACCTGCCTGAACCCCCCCATCGTGGTCACCCTGACCCACTGCTCGCCGGGAAGGATGTCCCTTGAGATGCTTTTGGCGACCTTCTTGAGCATCGCCTGGCGCTCGTCATGGTTCGATCTGAGATATCCTCTGACGTCGGAGACTGTCTTCGAAGGGATCGGTGGGGCTCTCATCACCTTGACGTTCCATCCGGTCTCCTTCCTTATGCCGCCCAGGCGCTGCCCTTCCTTGCCGATGACCTCGTTGGGGTTGATAGCCTCCACGATGGCCTCTCCGGTCTCCTCGATGAAATTGATGTCAAAAATCTCCGCTGATTCAGGGATCATTGAGCGGATTTTCTCTTCTACCTCCGCCGAATCCGCGAGAGTGGATCTGTCAGGCCGGATATCGACTCTGCGATGTATGCTCTGCGCCAGCATGCGCGCTAACGAATCGTTGGAGGAGAACTTCTCATACTCATCAGTATAGACCACGATGAGAGGACCCTCGAACTCTATGGAGGTTATGCTCATGTCCGAAGGGACCAGCCTCCGCACCTCTTTTGAGAGGTTCTCGAACAGTCTTTCTACATTCATCTCGAAACCATCTTCCAATCGCTGAATAACTGGCAAAAAAAAGTTTCAAAGTAAGGGGTTTGAATGGACGCTTCCGAACGCCGTGTTCAGTTGGGATACTGGCTGAACCCGATGGAAGCGCAGATGGACCTTATATCCTCGTCGGAGAATTCCTGGTACCCGTCGGGTCCTATGTATGCCATCAGCATACCATCGCCCGAGAAGAGATCTCTCTTGATCGAGGAGCTGAGCGCGGTGACCGCAAGCCTCATTCCTTCTTCTTTGGTCATCCCGGGCTTGTATTGCGCATCTAGAACTCCGAACGCGAAAACGGATCCGCTTCCCACGGACATGTAGTCCATCTCGAGGCTGCTGCCATCTCCGGCAACCTCGAAGACATGGCCTCCGGTGCTGTCATATCCTCCGATGATGAGCCCTATTTCGAGGCCCATGATAACCCTGGAAGTGTAGACCGCAGCCGTGCTGACAGTCATCGGGACTCCCTTCTTGATGTTGTATTCCAATATGTGCCCCTGAAGGAATCTGACCGCTACCTGGAGCTGACCTACGGCCCCGGCGGTTGTGACTCCGAGATTGTCCGAGAGCTTGAAGAGCTTGCGGGTCCCTTTGTCGACCGCGAAATTTGTGGAAGCCCTCCTGTCGGTGGCGAGGATAACACCGTCCGCGAGTTTAATCCCTATGGTGGTCGTCCCGGTTTTAATAACGTTATCTGCCATATGAATCCTCCCTTAGTAAGAGAAAAAGCGCGGCTCTTGCCACACTACTATGAGAGTGTATCTGGCAGGGTATATTTAAATCCAATCTGCAAGGCCCGATTGTCGCAAATAATTACCGAACAATTGTTGCCTTCAATTATGACATGTCACGGCAATAAATATTAGGATGTATATTCCAAGTCTGTAAAACGCGTAGTCTGTCATTTGGCGCTCAAAGAATTATTAACCCGTACACTTTAGCGTGATGGGCCTGCGGAAGGCCTGCGAGAACGCCGGCAGACCGTGGCAAACAGGGGAAATAGAGATGGAAATATCCGATTGGCTGGGAGAAGACAATCAGCTGGGCACAGACATATGGGAGCGGAAATACCGCCATGCCGGGGAGAATTTCGAGCAATGGCTCAATCGCGTGAGCGCTGGCGATGACGACATCAAAAAACTGATCCGCCAGAAGAAGTTCCTTTTCGGCGGGAGGATCCTTGCCAACAGAGGACTCCAGCGCAGCGGCCTCAAAGTCACATTGTCCAACTGCTATGTCCTATCGTCGCCGGAGGATTCCATAGAATCGATCTTCGAAACGGCAGGAAAACTGGCCCGCACATTCAGCTACGGCGGCGGAGCGGGGATAGACATATCCAAGCTGGCCCCCCGCGGAGCGAAAATCAACAATACCGCATCCCAAACCTCGGGCGCGGTATCTTTCACCGACTTATATTCGATGGTAACCGGCCTCATAGGCCAGCACGGCCGCCGCGGAGCGCTTATGCTGACCATCTCATGCGAGCACCCCGACATGGAGGAATTCATGTCCGTCAAGACCAACCTGGATAGGGTTACCAAAGCCAACATGTCCATCCGCATGACGGACAAATTCATGGAGACCGTCCGCGACAGGGGCATTTACACCCAGAAATTCTACCGCCCCGAAAGCGGCGAGACAATCACCAAAGAAGTCAACGCGGCAGAATTCTTCAGCAAGATGTGCGCGGCCAATTGGGACTATGGGGAGCCGGGATGCCTGTTCTGGGACAGGATATCCTCATGGAACCTTCTGAGCGAATTCCCCGATTACTCCTACGAATCCACCAACCCATGCGCGGAAGAGCCCCTCCCCGCCGGAGGGAGCTGCCTGCTCGGAAGCATAAACCTGTCGGCTTTCGTCGAGAACGGCGTCTTCCAGATGGAGGACTTCAAGAAAGCCGTCAGAGTCTGCGTCCGCGGGCTCAACGACGTCCTTGACGAGGGGCTTCCCCTGCACCCCTTGGAGGAACAGAAGGAATCCGTGAGGAACTGGAGGCAGATCGGGCTCGGAATAATGGGGCTTGCCGACATGCTGATAGAGCTTGGCTACAGATACGGATCGCCTGAAGCGGCAGACTTCTGCAACAAACTCGGCAAAATAATGGCGGACACGGCGATGAACGAATCCGCCCTCATGGCCAAAGAATTAGGAATGTTCCCCAAATGCGTCCCGCAGCAGATCGTGGATTCCCCGTATTTCAAGGAGAATGCGTCCGAGGAGACCAAAGAGCTGGTCCTGCAGTACGGTCTGAGAAATTCCCAGCTTCTCACGATCGCCCCCACCGGCACCCTGTCCACCATGATAGGCATCTCGGGAGGCATAGAGCCCATCTTCGCCATCTCGTACGAAAGGAGGACCACATCCCTGTCCGACCATGACGAGTATTACAAAGTGTACACGCCGGTGGTCCAAGCCTACATGAACACTCACCCGGAGGTCCAGAAGGACGAGGACCTGCCGGACATATTCGTGACCGCCCAGAACCTCGATTACAGAGAAAGAATCGAGATGCAGGCCACCTGGCAGAAGCACATCGACGCGTCGATCAGCTCCACGGTCAACCTGCCCGAGGAATTCCCGATGGAGGATGTCTATTACATCTACATGTACGCGTGGGAGTCCGGGTGCAAAGGCGTCACCGTATTCCGCGACGGATGCAAGAGATTGGGCATCCTGTCCACCAAGAGCTCCGAAAAGAAAGATGAGCCCGAGGAGAAGGAAGAGCCCAGGAAGAAGGCGGTCGTCAGGGCGGCGTCCGATAACCTTGTCGGAAAGAAGCGCAAGCTGATGACGGGATGCGGAAGCCTGCATTGCACTGCGTTCTTCGATCCCGAGACCGGCGATCTGGTGGAAGCGTACCTCAACAAGGGATCGACCGGAGGATGCAACAACTTCATGGTCGGACTCTCCAGAATGATTTCCCTCGCGGCAAGATCCGGCTGCGGTGTGGACGAGATCATCGATCAGCTGAAATCCTGCGGCTCCTGCCCGTCGTATGTCGTGCGTACCCACACCAAGAGAGACACCAGCATCGGTTCCTGCTGTCCCATGGCGGTCGGTTGGGCTCTCAGGGATATGTACGACGAAATGCAGAGCCAGCTCAAAGGAATCCCGGAATCCAAGGATCCCGAGGCTCCCTCCAGGAACATCAAGAACCCCTGCCCCAAGTGCGGTGCGGAATTGGAGTTCCAGGGCGGATGCAACACCTGCAAATCCTGCGGCTGGTCCAAGTGCGATTGAAACATATCGGGCTCCGGCCCGGTTTCTTTCCATAATAACGGCGCCGGGATGGATAGGGATAGGATGCGATTGGCCCGACGCCGTCTATCATATCTCGGGATTCTTATAATAACTATATTATGTTATTTTTGTTTTTTATGTTATTCAAACCTATGCTATCGTAGATAACCGTATAACGGATGTTTCATTATCCTCAGACGGTCGCAATGAACGAGATTTGGACGGAGAAATACAGGCCCAAAAACCTGGACGAGGTAGTTGGGCAGAAGCACGTATCCGAAAGGCTGAAAGCGTACGTCGCCTCGAGGAATATGCCGCATCTTATGTTCACTGGACCTGCAGGGACCGGAAAGACGACCTGCTCCCTGGCTCTCGCGAGAGAGATGTTCGGAGGGGAGTGGAAGGGCAATTTCATAGAGCTCAACGCCTCCGACGAAAGAGGGATAGACGTCGTCCGCGGGAAGATAAAGGAATTCGCCAGGACGGCCCCGATCGGTGGGGCGGAGTTCAAGATCATCTTCATGGACGAGGCCGATGCGCTGACTTCGGACGCCCAGGCCGCCCTGAGAAGGACCATGGAGAAATACTCCGGAATCTGCCGTTTCATCCTCTCATGCAACTATTCGTCCAAAATCATCGACCCGATCCAGTCCAGATGCGCCGTGTTCAGATTCAAGCCGCTGACCGCCGCCGATGTCGAGGGATTCCTCAGGAAAATAATCGAGAAAGAAGGCGTCGATATCGATGACGACGCAATCAAAGGGCTCGTCGTGGTAGCCAGGGGGGACATGAGACGCGCGGTCAATTCTCTCCAAGTCGCAGCATCCCTCGGCAAAAAGATAGATCTGGACATCATCTATCAGACCACCGGCATGGCCAACCCCGAAGCGGTCAGGAATATTTTGGAGACAGCTCTCGCCGGCAATTTCGTCAAAGCGCGCGATATGCTGGACAACACGATGATAGAATTCGGCCTTTCCGGCCAGGACATAATCAAGCAGATCCATTCGACGTTCTTCGACCTCAGCCTCACCGACTCCGAGAAGGTCAGGCTCATCGACAAAACCGGGGAGATAGAATTCCGCATAGTCGAAGGCAGCAACGAGAAGATCCAGCTGGAAGCCCTTCTGGCCTATCTCGTGATGGTCGGCGGCAAAAACAGATGAACCTCAGAGGCCCATGGCTGAAAGGATGGCCGGCAGGATCTCCGCTTTGGCCTCTGCCAATACCTCCGGGGAAGAGCACATGATCAGGATGCGGTGATCATCCAGCAGCTGGCGGTCATAAACGGCCCCAGCTTTTTCCGCTATGAACAGCCCCGGGAGAAAATCCCATATCTTGTTCGTGAAGCGTATATGAGCATCGGTTCTTCCGCTAGCCAGATACGAGAAATCGACGCAGGCCGCACCGAACATTTTGAATCTGGCGACGGAACCATAGCACTCGGAAAGGACTGCCGCCTGGGCTTTCCTGAAGGCGTCTGACTTCCTGCTGTAATCGCCCGTCGAAATCAGGCACTGGCTCAGAGGGCGAGCGGAAGCGACGGCAATCGGCTTCCCGTTGAGGAAAGCGCCGTCCTCGGATGCGGAAAACATCTCCCCGAATTCCGGCAGATAGATCGACGCCGCTTTCGGGACCCCTCCCTCAAGAAAGACGGCTTGAATGCCATAGAGAGGGATTCCCCGCGAAAAATTCATGGTGCCGTCTATGGGGTCGATTGCCCAAGACCGCCCGGATATCCTGGCGTCCGGGTTGGTCTCCTCCGAGATTATGGTGTCTTCGGGAAACTCTGACCGTATTCTGTCTATGATAACATTCTCAGCCAATACATCCGACTCTGTCACCACATCGAATACTCCATGAGGATTTGCCTTGGTCTTGGCTTCCCGGTCGCCCGAACCGACAATCTTTGCCGCCTCCATTATGGCGGTTTGCATCACATCCAATTCGCGCATCTCAATACCTGTTGTCGAAGAATCTATTGGTTTTCTTCTCTGAGCGGGGAAGGTATCCGACATCGACGGCTTTCGATGCCACGGTCACGCCTATGCGCGATTTTATCAGGGCCGTCATTTCGCGTTCGAGCTCGGCGCGGGAATCTTCCTGGCGATCGGTCTCGAAATACAGCGTGATCATGTCCTTCCCTTCGAGATGGTCGATCATGACCTGGTATTCCCCGGTGGCGCCGTCCAAGGCGGATATGGCCTCATCGTACTGCGCGGGGAACATGTTGACCCCTTTGACCTTGACCATGTCGTCGGTCCTTCCGACGATGATGTCTATGCGCGGGAATCTGGAGCCGCAAGGGCATTCTCCGGGGATGATCCTGGTGAGATCATGCGTCCTGTACCTTATCAATGGGGCGCCTTCCTTCCTGAAAGCCGTTATCACAAGCTCGCCGGTCTCCCCATCAGGAAGGATTTCGCCGGTGTTGGGGTCGATTATCTCGAAATAGACGTAATCGTCCCACATATGGATGCCGTTGCGATAATCGCAGCTTATGCCGATTCCTGGGCCGTAAATCTCGGTGAGGCCGTAGATGTCGTAGAAATCCACGCCGAGGCTTTCGGCGATGCTCTGCCTCATCTTCTCGCCCCAACGTTCGGATCCGATTATTCCCTTTTTCAGGAACAGTTCATCCCTGATCCCGCGCTTCTCGATCTCCTCCGAAAGCAGAAGGGCATAAGAGGACGTCCCGGTGATCACGGTCGTCTTCATATCCTTCATCATGCGGAGCTGCTTCTCGGTATTCCCGGGGCCCATAGGGATGGCCATTGCTCCCAGCCTCTCGCATCCCGCTTGGAATCCTATCCCGGCCGTCCAAAGGCCGTAACCGGGGGTTATCTGGATGCGGTCGTTCTCCGTCACGCCAGCCATCCTGTAGCACCGCTCGAACATGACCGCCCAGTCCTCGACGTCCCTTCTGGTGTAAGGGATCACAACTGGCGTCCCTGTGGTTCCGGAAGAGGAGTGTATCCTCACAATGTCCCTCTCGGGCACCGCGGCGAGACCCAGCGGATATGCCTCGCGGAGATCGCCTTTATCGGTGAACGGGAGCGTCTCGAACTCCTCCTGGGTGGACATGGACGACACGTCGATGCCTTCGTATTTCTTGGCGTAAAAGGGGCTCCTTTCCTTGATCGTGGACAGCAGCCTGAAAATGTTCTCTTTCTGATATCCGTTCATCCTCATCGGGACGCCTTCCTTATCTCTGTCAGCAGCTCTGCTGCCTCCGCATTTCCGCGGCCCGCGGCTTTCTTGAGCCATTTCTCCGCGTTGCGAAGGCTGAGAACCATGCCCTCCCCGGACATGGACATCTTCCCCAGCATCAGCATGGCTTCGTCCAAGCCCAGATCTGCGGCTTTTGAGAAGTATTTCGACGCTTTATCCGGGTTCTTCGGGAATCCCTTGCCGTTCAGATGCATCATCCCCAATCTGTAGCCTCCCTTGGGATACCCGTGGGTGAGACATAGGTCATACCCTTCTGCCGCCTTGGCGTAATTTACGGGAACGCCGCGGCCTTCTTCGTCCATGACAGCCACGCGATATGCCGCAATCAGATTGCCTGCCTCTGCGGCCTTAGAATACCATTCGTACCCCTCGGCCCAATCCTGCTCGATGCCTTCCACGTCGGTGAGCATGAAGCCGAGATTGAACATTGCCGGCGGGTATCCGAGCTCGGCGGATTTCCTGTACAGTTCCATCGCCTTATCCAGATCCGCGCGTATCCCCTCGCCATGGGCTCTCATATGTCCCAGATTGCACATGGCTTCGGCGTTGCCCTGGTCCGCGGCCAGCCCGAACCATCTTGCCGCCTCCCTGCGGTCCATCCCGACGCCGTCCCCTCTGTAGAACAGATATCCCATGGCGACCTGGGCATCCGGATCGCCCTCTCTGGCGGCGTTCAGAACCGTTTCGAAAGACATCTCAATGCCCCCTGACCCTGCGGACGTATACCTCCGGATGGTCCACGTAGCGGCCGAGATAATAGAATGCGGCCAGGAATCCGTTCGCGGCTGCCTGGGCGTAGTATCTGATGGCCAACGCCTCATCCCTCGGATAACGGTCGCTGTCGTATACCTTGCCGAGCGTGAATTGGGCATCGCAGGAGCCTGCCGCCGCCGCGCGGGTTAGAAGATCCAGAGATTTGCTGTCGCTGCGTCTGACGCAGATTCCCTGGTGATACATCATCGCGATCGCGAACAGCGCGTCGGGCTCTCCGAGCTCGGCTGCGGAACTGAAAAGCTTGAAAGCCGCGGCCTCATCACCGGAAGCCAGCGCCTCATCTGCCTGATTCATGTAGAACGACATGAGGTCGGTCTCCTTCTGGACGCCGGTGCTGCTTATCGCGTTCATTCTGGACTCGTAAGACTCGGATTCACCCAGAGATGCGCGGGAGAGACACATGATGCATTTCTCATGGCCCATATCAGCCCCGTGCTGATACCATCTCAGGGCTTCGCTGACATTCTTGGATATCCCGTTCAAACCGTACTCATAATCCAAGCCTATGTCCAGGAATATGTCGGCATCCCCGGAGACAGAGACGGATGAGAACCACATCTCCGAATCTTCGGCCGACGATTGGACGTCGGATGCGGACTGCAGAAGATATCCGACCATGAATTTGGCCAGTATGTGCCCTTTTGTGGCCGCCGCCCTGAACCACGACAGAGCCAGGGAATCGTCGCGCTCCACGATCCTTCCGGAACGGTACTCGCATGCGATGGCATACTGGGCGTCCATATTCCCCATCTCCGATGCGGACATGAGATGACCCATGTATTTCGCGATATCCTGGGGGATCAGATCCCCGTTCAGGTAAAGCTTTGCCAATTCCCAATGGGCTCTGGGGCATCCGCCGGAAGCGGCGCGCTCATACCACGAGACTGCGCTGTCGATGTTCTGGTCAACGCCGATGCCTTCTTGATAGTAATATGCGACTCCAAGGCACGCATAAGGATCGCCCAGCTCGGCGGCGCGGAATATAGGCTCTCTCACCAACGTTTCCTCTCCGACTTGATTTTGCTGAGCAATGCGGCGGCATCAGGGTCGCCTTTCTTCATCGCTCTGGTCAGATGCTTCTTAGCTTTGCCGAGATCCTTTTTGACGTATTCGCCCTCATAATAGAGCTGACCCAGATAGAAATCGGCATCCGGGAAATCCGATTCGGCGGCTTCGTTCAGATCTTCCAGACCGGCCTTTATATCTTGGGGAACTCCGCGGCCGGTGATGCGCATCATACCGATGAAAGCTTTGGCTGCGGGGTGGCCTTGATCGGACGCCTGATCGAACCAGACCGCGGCTTGCTCATCATCCTTGTCCGTCCCGCGGCCGTCGTGATAGAAGCAAGCCAAAGCGTATTGAGAATTCGGCTCGCTCATCTCGGCGGCGTCCTTGAAGAACTCGAATGCTTTGGCGTCGTCCCTTTCGAAATACATGCCGTTGCCGTACATGCATCCGAGAGCATATTTTGCATAGCCGTTGCATCTGTCCGACGCGACGGTGAACCAATGAGCGGCCTTCTCGAAATCCTGGGGGACCAGCTGCCCGTCCAGACACAGCTTGGCGTAATCCGTCATCGCCTGCTGGAATCCGTTCTCGCAGGATTCTTCCAGCCATTTGACCGCCAATTCTGGATCTCTCTTCAACCCATCCCCGTAGGCGTACGAAAGGCCGACCTGATACTGGGCTTCAGCATGGCCTTGCTCGGCGGCCTTCAAGAAATAATCCATGCCTTTGGAAGGGTTTGTGAACTTGTTTCCGGGTGTGGAATAAACGCAAGCCGCGTTGAACTGCGCCTCGGGATCTCCTGCCTCGGACGCGCGGACGTACCATTCCATGGCCTTGGAGAGATTGGGCGCGGTGTCGCAGAGGCCTCTGTCATACATCTGCCCGAGATGATACATAGCAGAAGCGGAACCATTGTCGGCAGCTTTCTGAAGCCAGTAGACCGCTTTCTCACGGTCCTTGCGGATCCCCTTCCCCATGAGATACATGAAACCGATGGCGCTCTGCGCGGCCGGGTTGTCGTCCTCTGCGCATACAGTATACCATCTCACGGCCTCTGCATGGTTTTTCTTAACTTCCGATGTCCCTTTGTCATACATCGCAAACAATTCGGAGCAGGAATCTGGATCCCTCTGCTCGCCGCTCAGCCTGAGCGCAAGAAGCCTGTCCATCACATCCTCCGGATTCTTGGAAAGCTCGGAAACGACGATCGCGGCTTCTTTGGACCCGGATGACGCGGCAAGAGCGAACAATTCCCCTGCGGTTTTCTTGTCTACGATTGTGTTGGCGGCCCCGGTATAAAGGAAAAGGGCATGAAGATACTGGGCGTCCGGTATGGCTTCCCCCGCGCCGCGTTCGGCCTCTGCGGCGGCACCCTTGAGATCGTATGAGACGGAGCCACAATCCATGAGGCCGCGCGACGGCATATAGTAGCCATCTTGGGAGACCATTTTTTCGGACATGCCCATCTTTATGCATAAATCCCTATATTAAATCTACAAAAATGTCTGGGAACAGTCTGCCGCCGACGATCTGGCTCGGAATAATATGTCACTTTCGGGCACCCCTCCCTTTCTCAGTCTTAAATACGCTTTCCACCTGGTTTGAATCATGGGAGAAACCTACGCTGAGAATTCGACATATACGAGGAAAATCGGGTTCCCTGGAAGAGAACTTCCTGGTTTCAGATTGCCGAGGCGTGAAGGGGCCGCCGATCGCAGCGGTTTCGGAGAAAGCGATAGGGACTGCGGAAACCAAGAACCCAGGAAAATGCTTCCTCCAGCGAAGAAAGCCATAAGTGCATCATCGCATATGACTTATGGAAGCGAAATGGAGTTGCCGCCAGAAAAAATGGAGGCCAGGAAGAAGGCTGCATCCATAATTCTCAACAGAATCAGCGGCAGCTATGAATTCGCTTTCAAAACATTCTCAGATGAAGAATGCGAGAATTCGTCCGAAGCCCAGTTTTTCCTCGGAATAATGTATCTTTATGGATACGGCACCGAAAAGAACGATTCGAAAGCCTTCGAGCACATGGAAAAATCCTATGAATTGGGCAACCCCAACTCCGCCTATTATCTCGGCCTCATGTATCTGAACGGCATAGGGACTTTCAAAGTCGCGTTCAAAGCCATGGCCTTGTTCAAGGAAGCGGCCCATAACAACGAGAATGACCATCGCGCTCAGCTCCAGATAGGGCTCATGTACTTGGAGGGCGTGGGAACGGTCGAAAACCCGGAGAACGCATTCAAATGGATCAAAAGGGCGGCCGAACATACGGACGCCGAAGCCCAATTCATTCTCGGCCAGCTATACAGAGTTGGGTACGGATGCAAGAAAGATCCCGGATCCATGAAGAACTGGCTAGAATTGGCGGCGGCAAGGGGCCACCTGGGAGCGAACACCCTTCTCGGCAATATCTACACGAATGGCGATGGGGTCCGCGCCAACAAGGAAAGGGGCCAATAGTGCTACGATATAGGCGACGGGAAAAGACCTCTTCCATGAGGCCGGACAATAAAGTGGGAGAGGGGGTGCCCCTCCGTTTGCGGACTCACTTGAGCCCGACTATGCTTCCGTCCGGGTTGAGGTCCATCCTCATGGCCGCCGGCACTTTGGGGAGCCCGGGCATCAGAGTGAGAGTCCCGCACACCGGAACTATGAATCCGGCTCCTGCCGACAGCCAAACCTCCCTGACGTTGAGCTTCCATCCTTTTGGAGCCCCTTTGACCTTGGAATCGTCGGAAAGCGAAGCCTGAGTCTTCGCGATGCAGACGGGAAGGTTTCCATACCCGTTCTCGACTATAGTCTTGAGCGCTTTTTCGGCCGCCGCCGAATATACGACGCCATCGGCCCCATAGATCTTCTTGGCCACGGTCTCGATCTTCTCTTTGACCGGAGCGCCGAGATCATAAAGGAACTCGAACTTCTTCGGCATCTCGACAGCTTCGATCACTGCGTTGGCCAGATCGACGCCGCCTTTGCCGCCCTCGATGAAACCGTCCGAGAACGCGACCCTTACGCCCGCCTCTTTGCAGTGGGTACGGAGGAGCTCGATCTCTTCCGGCTTATCCTGGGCGAAGTGGTTGATCGACACCACGATCGGGACCCCGTAATAGGACATGTTCTCAATGTGCTTGTCGAGGTTGCAGAGTCCTTTCCTGAGCGTATCCAAAGTGAGAGTGGACTCGTCTTCCAGAATGCCACCTCCGTGGGTCATCAGCGCTTTGATGGATGCGACTATTACGACGCAATCAGGCGATATCCCGCCCTGCCTGCAGACGATATCCATGAATTTCTCGCCGCCGAGATCGGACGCGAATCCAGCCTCGGTGATGACATAATCCCCAAGCTTCAGAGCGGCCTTTGTGGCGATGAGGCTGTTGGTACCGTGGGCGATGTTGGCGAACGGGAACCCATGGACGAAAACGGGCTGCCCTTCTAGCGTCTGGACGAGGTTGGGGCTTATGGCATCCTTAAGAAGAACCATCAAAGCGCCCACGCAGCCGAGATCCTTCACGGTGACGGGTTTGCTGTCATAGGTATATGCGACGACCATGTTCTCCAACCTGCGCCTGAGATCCTCGCGATCGGTGGAGAGAGCCAGAATGGCCGAGATCTCGGAGGCGGACGTGATGAGGAATCCGGTCTCGTGGGGAACGCCGCCCAAGGTCCTGTCGTTGCCGAGGCCTACCACGATATTCCTGAGCTCTCTGGCATTGATGTCCATAGCCTTCTTTAGGACGATTTTGGTCTGATCGATGTTCAGAGGATTGTCTCTGACCAGCTGGTTGTCGATGATGGACGACAGGAGGTTGTGCGCCGCGGTGACGGCATGGATGTCTCCGGTGAAGTGGAGATCGATGTCCCACATGGGATAAACCTGAGCATATCCGCCTCCGGTCGCGCCTCCTTTAACACCGAAAGTCGGTCCGATTGAGGGCTCCCTGAGCGCGCCGACAACGTTCTTGCCCAAGTAGCCGAGACCTTGGATGAGGCTGATGGTTGTGACGGTCTTGCCTTCTCCCGCCGGAGTGGGGGTTATGGCAGTAACCATGATCAGCTTCCCATTTTTGCGGTCTTTATACTTGTCGATAACGTTCAAGGGTACTTTGGCGATGTATTTCCCGTAGGGAACGATTTCATCCTCTGAAAGCCCTATTTTGCTCGCTATCTCCTTGATCGGTTTGGCGGTCGCCTCTTGGGCGATTTCGATGTCTGCCTTCATGAGGTATGCCAGAGTTTGACCTGTTATAAAGTATGCTGCATTTTGAGCGTTAAAACGGCAGCCGGAACCAATTTGGATTTTGATGCGCGAACAATCGCAGGGCGAACCCCATCATCCGCCGGGGATTCTGCAAAAGAATATATTCGGGTTGCTGACGGACCCGTTCCCAAAAAACTGGAAACCCATGATTGCATTTTGTAGACAGGTCTAAAATTGTTTTGGAATAACTAAATTATAAATACTAAATTTAGGATTACCTAATTATGAGTCCAAGCAGCGCATGCGAAAGCGAGACCGCCAGGAATTGTCCCGCAGTACCTCTTTCTTTCATGAAAAGAAGCGAAAAAGGCGAGATCGTCCGTATTTCGGGTACCGAGGAAATAAAAAGGCACCTAGCAGAGCTCGGTTTTCTGGCTGGCACCAAAGTCATAGCCATCAGCACCACCAATGGCAATGTAATCGTCGACATCAAAGGCTCAAAAATAGCCATTGATTCGAAAGTCGCCTCGAAAATAATGTGCTGCCCTACGAGTTGATAAAAATGAGGACGTTGAAAGAGGCCGAAATAGGATCCACCGTGACGGTGGTGAAAATCAGAGGCGAAGGCGCTGTCAGAAGGCACATCATGGATATGGGCATCACGAAGGGCTGCCCGATCTACGTTCGCAAAGTGGCGCCTCTGGGGGACCCGGTTGAGATCACTCTGAGAGGGTATGAACTCAGCCTAAGAAAAGAATACGCAGAAATGGTAGAAATCGAGTGAATCTCCGCATTTTTTTGCCATTCTGGATTTGAAAGGGATAGAAATGAGTTATGTCATAGCTTTGGCTGGAAATCCCAATTGCGGGAAGACCACGCTGTTCAACGCGCTGACAGGAGCATCCCAGCGCGTCGGAAACTGGCCAGGCGTGACAATCGATAAAAAAACGGGCAAAATCCGCGGTACGGACTCACAATTAGTGGATTTGCCCGGGATCTATTCGATGTCACCCTACTCACCGGAAGAGATGGTCAGCAGGAATTTCATCATCGATGAGAAACCTGATGCGATAATAAACATCGTCGATGCCACCAACTTAGAGAGGAATCTCTTCCTCACACTTCAGCTGATCGAAATGGGCACCCCCATGGTGGTCGCGCTGAATATGATGGATGAGATCGAAAGATTCGGGGACAAAATAGACGTACATGGGCTTTCCAAGCGCCTTGGAGTCCCTGTAGTACCCATCTCAGCGGCAAAAAAGACTGGGATAGATGAGCTCGTCAAGAAAGTCCATGAAGTCGCCGATTCCAAGATCAGGCCGACGCCACCGAAATATGAGGATAGCATCGAGACGGCAG
>JAEEGL017179446.1_pt1 | contig 23793 bp, 9 predicted proteins | sample 9134231 | NCBI WGS metagenome assembly JAEEGL01 (sample SAMN16246548, study PRJNA631951) | gut metagenome | biome: gut microbiome; feature: rumen; material: fiber-attached | host: Bos | place: Iran: Karaj | collected 2018-10 | reverse complement strand
CGTCTGGGTCTCGAAGGCGGGATTCGTGAAGACGGCGGTGTAGACGACCTCGCCCTCCTCGAAACAGGTCGCCTCCTTGGTCACCTCGGAGGTGGTCTGGGTGGTCTCGGTCTCGGTGTGGCTCTCATCGCGGGAGCAGGTACGCGCCGCGGTGACAGTGCCAAAGTCGTCCGCCCAGACGTAGGCGGGCTCGCCCCAGTCGTGGCCCAGGGCGTCCAGAACGGTATGCTCCCGGCTCAGCTCCGCGCCGCAGAGGGTGCAGCAGACGACGGTATCGAAGCCGCCGGCCTCGGTACAGGTGGGCTCGGTCCGGTTTTCCTCCACCGGCTCGCCGGGGACGTGCTGACAGGGCTGCTCGGAGATGACGGTGGTGTAATAGGGCGTGCCGGTGTTCTCTTCCTTCCACAGCCGGATGCTGTTGGCGGAGCTGTAGGCACGGAAGTAGGTGCCCAGGGAGGTGCCGGTGGTAAAGCTCACCACGGAACGGTTGTCCGGGGCGGCGGTGTTCTTCAGGGTCACGACGCCGTTGGACGCGACGGTGGGCGTCCAGAGACTGTTCTCATCGCAGGCATCGGCGGCCTTGAGGGTCTTGTTGACGATGGTCAGATAGGAATCGGTCTCCAGACTGCGGATGCTCCAGACGGAATCCTGAGGACGAACGACGAAGACGTAGGGATCGGTGACGTTCTTCAGGGCCGTGCCCTCCAGGGTCATGCCGGTATCGGCCAGCGCGGCCGCGGAGCCGTTGTTCTTGACCTCATAGGAGGCGCCAGCGGCCAGGCCCTTCAGCACGTAGGACGCGTCGTTCTTGTAGGTGATGACGTAGCGGCCGGTCCAGTCGGCGGGAGCCTGGGACAGCAGGGCAAAGCTGCGCTCGCCGCCCACGTAGTAGATGAAGAGGGCCTTCAGGGTGATCTCCGCGGGGGCGATATAGGTCCCGGTGAGGATCGACGCCGGGGCGGTGCCCACGTTGTCGAAGTCCTGCGTGACCCATCCGAGGAATTCGTAGCCGTCCGGGCCCAGGACGGTGGGCAGGGTGATGCCGGTGTTGGTATTGGACACCATATCGGCGGGCTGCTCCACGCCCTCCGGGACGGAGAAGTGGACCGTGTAGTCATAGCCCAGGCTGGGAACGAAGCTGTCGTCGAAGGTGTAGCCGCAGACGGTGCAGGTATGGGTGGTGAAGCCCTGATCGGCGGGGGTGGGGGGCGTCACCACGTCGTCATAGGCGCAGTTTTCGGTCTCGACGCAGGAGCAGACCGCACAGCTGCGGCTGTGGGTGCCGTTCTCGTTGGAGGTCCAGTCGCCGAGGACGTGATCGCCGGTGGCGGGAATGACGGTGTGCTCGACGGAGATCGTATCGCCGCAGACGGTGCAGCGGATCACGGTGTCATAACCGCCGTCGTCGCCGCAGGTGGGGGCGGTCTCGTTCTCGATCTGCGGCTCGCCCGGGGCGTGGCCCAGGGCGGGGATCACCACGGAGGCGGCGGAGATCTCGTTCTCGCCGGCGGCATCGGAGAAGCACCGGCCGCAGATCGTGCAGCGCCAGTACTCGATGTTGCCGTTCAGCACGCAGGTGGCGTCCACGGGGGCGACGTAGACCAGCTCATGGTCGTGCTCCCCGGCGACGGGATCGGTGCAGTAGAAGGTGGTGGAAAGGGTGGTCTCGCGCCAGAACTGGGGAGGAGCCTGGGAGTAGCCGCTGTCGCTGTTCATGACGAAGTAGCTGCCCTTGGTGCTGTGGGAGAAGTAGGGATACTGGGTGTTGCTGCCGCCCTCGGTGTTGGAGGCGCGGACGGCGCCCTTGTAGAGGTCATAGGCGAGGGTCCAGGTGCAGGTGGTCGCGCTGTAGGAGGCGATGCTGTAGAGGTAGGTGCCGCTGCAGCCCAGATAGGTGCCGTTTCCTTTGCTGCGGACGGTATAGCCGCTGCCCTGGGCCTCGATCTGCCAGATATAGGCGTCGGAGGCATTGCGCAGGATGCTGTTTTCCAGGCTCATGCCGGTGGAGGCGTAGGCAATGGTGCTGCCGTTGCCCGCCTGCTCATAGAGGGTGCCGCCGGAGATGGCCTTGAAGGCCTCCAGGCTCTCGGTGCTGCCGTAGGTGATCAGGTAATTGCCCTCCCAGTCCTCGGGCTCGCCGGTGAGGATCTCATAGACCAGCTCGGTGCTGCCCTCGACGCGGGTGAAGACGGCGTAGAGAACGGTGTCCTTCGTGACCATGTAGTCCGCGCCGGGGAGAAGGATGACGGGCTTGTCGGTGGTCTCCTCGGCCAGCTGGGTCTCGGTCCAGCCGGAGAAGGTCCAGTCCTCGAGATCCAGGCCGATGGAGGCGGGCAGGGTGATGACGTCGTAGATCTGGGCGGTCAGCTGGCCCTCGAGGGTGCCGGAGGCCAGGAAGCTGACGCTGAAGGTGGGCTTGGGGGCGAAGATGACGCGGATTACGCAGTCGGAAGAGGGGGCGACGCTGATCACGTTGATGTTGATGACCGCGGTGGCGGTGCCGCTGACGACCTCGTAGCCGGCCACGTAGTAGCCTTCGATGGGCTCGGCGATGATCTTGGTGCCGTTGACCGTCAGGGTGCCCCAGGCGGGATTGTTGGCGACGGCCTCGACGTTGAACTGGATGTCGTTGGTGTAGGCCTTGATGCGGTAGTCGCCGTTCTCCGGGCAGTCGGTCCAGGAACCGTTGGGCTCCTTATAGTAGGAGGTGGCGCCGTGGTCGGCGTGGGTCCAGGTGCACCAGCTGACGACGCTGGAGTTGTTGAAGGTGGCGTCATAGGGGGTGTGGATGTAGGCGCCGTTGTCGTCGGCGACGGAGCAGCTCTGGGTGATGACGACGGAGAAGGTCTCCCCCTCGGCCAGAGGAACCGGCGCGTCCAGGGGGATCGTATAGTAGCCGGACATGGCCAGATTGCCGGTCTTCGTCGCCATGAGGGTGCCGGAGGAGGGATTGCCCTCGACGGGATTCTTGTAGATCTCGACGGTGTAGGTCAGATCCTCGTCCCAGTTGCAGAAGGAGATCGCCTCCAGGGTCTCAGCGCCCTTGGCGGTGAAGACGTTGGCCACCTTGGTGTCGTTGGCAAAGCCCTCGTAGTAGCCGATGCTGTTGCTCCAGCCCTTGCCGTAGCAGACGGGATTGCAGGTGCCGTCGTACTGGTAGTTGTGCTGGTAGTTGTCGATGGGCTCCGCATCGTAGAAATAGATGTAGCCCTCGTTCATGGTGGTGTCTTCGTAGGAGATGTAGCAGTAGCCGTTCTCAAAGTAGCCGGTGCCCCAGCTGTTCTTGCAGATCCAGGCGCCGGGCTTGGAGGGCTTGTTGGGGGAGAACTTCGAGGCAGCGATGGTGTCGTCCCAGCCGACGACGGTGATGGCGTGGTTTGCCCACTTGTGGCTGCTGCTGTCCTGGCTGGTGTTGTCGATGATGCAGATGTAGGTGTAGGCGCTGCCGGTCTCGTAATAGCTGATATTGCCGGCGCCGTATTCCATGATGGCCTGCTTCACCGCGTCGACGTTGGTGCCGGGGATCCAGACGGTGTTCTGGACGTGGCTGACGTTATAGGCGTAGGCGTACTGACTGTCCAGGCCGTTGTAGTTCACGGTGCTGGCGTTGCTGTAGGCCAGAGCGGAGACGCTTTCGTCCGCGGCGCCGGTCCAGCGCATCAGCGTATAGGCCGACATCTCGCCGTTGCCGCCCTGATCCAGGCAGGACTCACTGGCCGTGGACTTGTCGCCGGTGAGCATGCCCTCCGCGTCATAGGCGTAGCTGTAGTTGAAGAAGCAGTGCTGGGTCTCGGAGAGGTTGAGGGCCGTCGTGGCGGCGGCGCCTTCGCCCACCGGGATTCCGTGCTTGATCATGTAGCTCTCCACGCTGGCCACGGCCGCGTGGGCCCAGCAGGAACCGTAGGGATTCTGGTTTTTGACGGAGGTGACGTAGTTGTAGTCACGGCTGTCGTACTTGGAGGGCAGGTCGCGGACCGGCTCGCCGGGGTGGAAGTAGTTGACGCTCGCACCCTCTCCGCGCAGATACGCGTCCGTGAGGGCGGTGGTGCCGGCGTGGGGCGTCGGGCGATATCCGTAGAAGGGCTCACTCGCGGGGACCTCCTCCGGGGCGGGGGTCTGCTCCGCGGGGGCTTCCGCAGGGGCAGGAGCCGTCTCCGCGGCGAAGCTGAGCACGGGCATCAGGCCCAGGACAAAGCAGATCGCCAGCAGGAGCGATACAAGACGTCTCGCGTTCTGGTTCATAGATCGTTCTCCTTTTTCAGAATTGTGCCGCGGTACGCGCCGCTGCCGTGATCGGCACGCAGCACAGGGCGGCTGGACACACGGTTTTTTATCCGATACGGCCCAAGGCCGTCATCGCATCTGTTGGATACCGGGCATGGCTCCGTCAGGCCTTCGGGGGAAGGCCGTACATGTGCTGCAGGATCAGGCGGGAAGCGGTTTCCCGGCCGAAGAGCCTGGTCACCTGGTCCACGGCGGGGCCGCCCTCGGCAACGAGGCGCTCGGCGTAGGCGCGGACCTTGGCCTCCTTCTCGGCACGGTCACAGGCAGGCGCTGCCGCCAGGAGCCCTGTGAAGGCGGCGACGTACTCCTCTGCCATGGAGGACAGGCGGTCGGATACCTTCTTCCCGGTCTTGCTGCAGGAGCAGGGGTAGAGGACGGCGTCGTACCAGTGGGCTTTGCCGGAGGAATAGTCCTGCAGGTCGGCATACCGCTTTTTGATCTCTGCCAGCTTCTCCTGGTCCTCCTGCGGGAAGGGGGCAAGCTGGGTGTCGTAGAGCTCGGCGATCTGGGTCTGTTTTCCGAAGACGCCGACCCAGTCCAGATTGAACAGCGGCATATCCCGGTCCAGGGTCGAGAGCACCACGGTCTCCATCTTCATCAGGCCGAGCATCGCCTTCATATTCATAATGCAGAGATGGCCGACACCCTCCACCGTATAGGCTTCCGTGGTAAAGGTCATGCCCTTCCCGGACAGGCGGGCGTCCGCGCCGAGCTCCTCCCGGCGGAGGGTCCAGTTCTTTTTCAGGGCGTCCGTGATCAGGCCGCCCAGGGTGTTCTTTCTGCTCATGCCGTTCCTCTCTTTCTATTGTGATGCTTCTCAACGTGCGCCGTCCGCTATTTCTTGTTCTGGGCCAGCCATTTCGCCAGGGCGTCGGCCATGGCGGGATTGGTCTCGGTCTTCTGCTCCTGCTGGGCCATGTAGCGGCGGACGTCGGATTTGCCGGCGCCGTCGCGCTTTCTTCTGGCCTCGAAGTCGGAGAGCTTTTCGCGGTAGCCGCAGGCGCAGGCAAAGGTCTGCTTGTCGCCGTCGCCCCAGAGCTCCAGCTTCTTGTGGCAGTTGGGGCAGCGGGCGTTGGTGATCTGGGTGGTCCTGCGGCGGAAGCCGCACTCGCGGTCCGGGCAGACCAGGAGCTCGCCCCGCTTGTCCTTCACCAGAAGCAGGAGCTTGCCGCAGTCGGGGCAGGGCTTGCGGGTCTGGTTGTCGTGGGAATAGGAGGCGGTGGAGTTCTTCACGTCCGTCACCAGGCGGGAGGCGTACTTCCGCATCTCGGCGACGAAATCCGTATCCCGCTCCTGGCCCCGGGCGATCCGGGCGAGCCTGTCCTCCCACCGGGCGGTGAGGGCGGCGCTGCGCAGATCCTTCGGGGCGAGATCCACCAGCTGGATGCCCTTGGAGGTGGGCACCAGAGTCTTGCCCTGGCGCTCGACGTAGAAGCTCGAGAAGAGCTTTTCGATGATATCGGCCCGGGTGGCCGGAGTGCCGAGGCCGGAGGTCTCCTGCAGGATCTTCTGCAGGTTCTTGTCCTCCACCTGACCCTGGGGGTGCTCCATGGCGGTGAGAAGGGTGGCCTCTGTGTAGCGGGCCGGGGGCGAGGTCTTGCCGGTGGTGAGGCGCAGACGGCGCACCGTCAGGCGCTGGCCCTTCTGCAGATCCGGGAGGCGCTGATCCTCCTCGGCGTCGGCCTCTTCCTCCTCCAGGGCGGAGAAGCTGCGGTCGTAGGCGGCCTTCCAGCCCTGCTCCAGGACCCGTTTGCCGGCGGCGGTGAAGGTCTCGTCGCCGATCTTCAGGGTCAGCTTGATCTCCTCATATTCGAAGGGGGGCATCATCACCGCCAGGAAGCGGCGCACCACCAGGTCGTAGATCGCCTTCTCCGGGCCGGTGAGGTCATAGAGGGAGGCGCTCTCCTCGGTGGGGATGATGGCATGGTGGTCGGTGACCTTGGCGTTGTTGACCAGGTACTTGGTCTGCAGGGGCTTTTTCCGCAGCACCGCGTGGGCCAGCTCCTTATATTCCGCCTGGGCCACGGCCCGGAGACGGTCCGGAAGGGTGGCGACCACGTCGTCGGAGATGTAACGGCTGTCGGTGCGGGGGTAGGTCAGGACCTTGTGCCGCTCGTAGAGGCTCTGCATCAGGTTCAGGGTCTCCTTGGCGGAGTAGGCGTATTTTCGGTTGGCGTCCCGCTGCAGCTCGGTGAGATCGTAGGCGGCGGGGGGCGGGGTCATGCGGCGCATTTTGGTGATCTGGGTGATGACGGCCGGCTTGCCCTCGCAGGCCTTCATCAGCCGCTCGAGCTTCTCCCGGTCAAAGGACCGGCCGTTTCCCTTCTCGTCCTTCCAGGAGGCCCGGAAGCCGTCGAGGTCGGCGCTGAGGCCGTAGAACTCCTTGGGTACGAAGCGGCGGATCTCATTCTCCCGGTCCACCACCAGGGCCAGGGTCGGGGTCTGGACCCGGCCTGCGGAGAGCTGGGCGTTGAACTTGCAGGTGAGGGCCCGGGTGACGTTGAGGCCCACCAGCCAGTCCGCCTCGGACCTGGCCTGGGCGGAGCGGTAGAGATCGTCGTAATCCCGGGCGGGCTTGAGATTCGCGAAGCCTTCCTTGATGGCCTTGTCGGTCTGGGAGGAGATCCACAGCCGCCTGGCGGGCTTGTTCCAGCCGGCCTTCGCCATGATCCACCGGGCCACCAGCTCGCCCTCGCGGCCGGCGTCGGTGGCGATGACGAGATCGGTCACGTCGCCCCGCTTCATCAGGCCGGAGACCACCTTGAACTGGCGGGAGGTCTCGGGGATCACCACCAGTTTCATCTTTTCCGGGAGCATGGGCAGGTCCTCCATGCTCCATTTTTCGAGTTTTTTATCGTAGACGTCGGGGTCCGCCAGGGTCACCAGATGGCCCAGGGCCCAAGTGACGACGTAGCGGTCGCCCTCCATATAGCCGTCCGCGCCGCGGCGGCAGCCCAGGACCCGGGCGAGCTCCTTGCCCACGGAGGGCTTCTCCGCCAGGACCAGCGTTTTTGCCATAGCTTTGCTCCTTCTCGTTTTTGTTCCGCCATCAGGAGATATACCACGTAAAGGTGCCGATGGTGGTGGTGCGGGAGATATAGTAGCGATAGATCAGGTAGGGGTTGGTGGTGCCTGTGACGTACCGGGCGCCGCTCATGCAGACGCCGAACTGATAGTATTTGGCGGTGATCCTCCGGGACAGCTCGTTGTTTTTCCCCGTGGGATAACACAGGACGAAGGACTCCTTGCCGGTAATGCGGGCCAGGGCCAGCTGCGCGACGCGGGTCTCATATTCCAGCTGGTCCTCGGTCAGGGTGTCCATGTCGATATGGCTGGCGGTGTGGCACTGGAAGGAGACCAGGCCGGAGGCCTCCATCTCCTGGATCTGGGCGGCGGTGAGATTGCGGCTGTTGCCGACAGAACCGGTGATAATAAAGATCGTCACCTTGACGTTGTATTTTTTGAGCAGGGGAAAGAGCTCGGTATAGTTGTCCCGGTAGCCGTCGTCAAAGGTCAGCATCACGGGCTTTGTGATCTGGTCCACGTGATCCAGATCCTCGAAGGTGATGGGCGTACATCCCAGCTTCAGCAGGGTTTTGATCTGCTCCTCCATATTTTTCGGGGAGACGAAGAGCTCCTCTACACCCCAGGTATCGTCGCTGACGCCATGGTACATGAGCACCGGGACCTTGTATCCCTTCGGGATCTCGTTGTTGCGGACGATCTTCGTATAGAAAACCTGGTTCCAGCTCTGATCCATCAGCTCCGACAGACCGACGGAGGTCATCGTCTCGGACAGCGGCAGATACCAGGCGTCGCCGATGCGGTAGACCGGCGCGGAAAGGGTCAGCGGATCCCCGTCCAGCAGCTGGACAAAGCCCTCCCGCAGGGTCAGCTCCCGGCCGAACAGTCTCAGGCGCACGGAATCGCCGGCGGCGGTCAGCTCCTTGCCGACGGCAGCGGCGCAGTCGGCCGCGGAGACACAGCGAACGCCGCAGGTATAGTAGCAGGCGGGCAGGCGGGCGCCGTTCAGCTTGACGACGGTGGTGGAGGAAGCGTGCCGGACGAAGCCGAAGGCTGCGCTCTCCGGGGCGGACCAGGGGATCAGACCCAGGCAGTCGGCCAGTACCGACGCGGGGACCAGCCAGGCGACGCCGGTCAGGACGGCGGGCGCGTCCAGCTCCACCCGCTGTCCGTCCGCCAGCAGGATGCAGGAGCCGTCATAGAGCTGCAGCGTATGACCGCAGGTGGTGAAGGAGACCGTTGCGGCGCCGTTCTCGGTGCCGTTGGAGCCGAAGCCGCCCCCGGCCATGGAAATCAGCTCCGCCGGGCCGACGCAGGGCCGGCCAATGGCCGTGCAGGCGGTGGTGAGGACCTTGCCGCCGTAGTACACGGTCTCCGGGCAGGGATCGGCCCTCCACAGATACAGCCGGTCCAGGAAGGGATCGGGCCGAAGGACGGCATGGCAGCACAGCGCGGCGGCCTCGACGGGCACGTACCAGCCGTCCTCCTCCATGCGGACGGAGGCCGGCAGCGAGCGGCTGACGCCGTTCAGGGTGACCAGGGGAAAGGTATCGAAAAACAGGGCCGTTTCCCCGGCGCGGGTGAAGGCCGCGGCGGGACAGCCGTTGTTGACTTCATAGGTCAGAGTGCCGCCCAGGAGCTCACAGAGGTCCTCCAGGCGGAGATAGTACGCATCTCCGGCGCGGCTGCAGGACATGGTCCGGGCGTCGGGGAGGTACACGGCGGTCTCCTGCGCGATCAGGGCGGGAGGCGCCGGGGGCGGGGCAGGAGGCGTGCTCTCTCCCCGCAGATAATCGTAAAGGCAGCAGACGATCACGGCCAGCTGGGCCCGGGTCATCTTCCCCTTCGGAGAAAGGCGGTCCGGGGATGTGCCCCGCAGCAGCCCCGCCCCCACGGCCCAGCGCATGGGCCCGCGGGCATAGACGGCAAGGTCCGTAAGATCCGTAAAGCCGCTGAGATCCGCGATCTCGTCGGCGGGAAGGCCCAAAAACAGGATATAGGCCCGCAGGATCGTCACCGCCTGCTCCCGGGTACAGGGGTTGCCCGGGGCAAAGCGGTCCGTGCCGACGCCGCTGACCACGCCGTTCTCCGCGGCCCAGTCCACCGCAGCGGTGTACCAGGCGTCCCGGGGGACGTCGGAGAACGTGCAGGGCGAGGGCTCAACGGGCCCGGAGGTCATCTCGTTGAGACGGTAGAGCACTGTGACGAACATGGCCCGGGTCATCCGGGCGTCGGGGGCGAAGGTGGTGCTGCTGACGCCGGCCATGAGGCCCAGCTCCTTGGCACGGCGGATATAGGTCTCGCCCCAGTGACCGGTGATATCGGTGAAATCGGTCCCGGGATCTTCCGGGTCCTCGGGGTCCTCCGGATCCTCGGGATCCTCCGGATCCTCGGGGTCTTCCGGGTCCTCGGGATCTTCGGGGTCCTCGGGATCCTCAGGGTCCTCGGGGTCTTCGGGGTCCTCCGGATCCTCGGGATCCTCAGGGTCCTCGGGGTTTTCCGGATCCTCGGGATCCTCAGGGTCCTCGGGGTCTTCCGGATCCTCGGGGTCTTCCGGATCCTCGGGGTCTTCGGGGGCTTCCTCCGCGGGTTCGGCCGCGGAGACGGGAGCGGCGGTGCCGCCGGGCTGCGCATAAGCGCGCGGCACGGCAAACAGGCCCTGCAGGCAGAGCAGCAGGGTCATCAACACGGCAATCAGGCGTTTCACGGCAGCCTCCTTTCCGGGAACGGCGTCCCGGGATCCGGTGTTTCGGTCAGAAATCCATGGCCATGCGGGCGGAGGTCTCCTCATCCAGCTCGGTAACGGTCTTGTCCATGACACGGTAGACGCGTTTGCAGAGGTTGAGAACGCTGGGGCGGTGGGTGGTGACCACGCAGGTCTTGTTGGGCGCGGCCTCCATGAGATTCTTCAGAAGTCTTCGCTCGGTACCCACGTCCAGGGCGGAGGTGGCCTCGTCCAGCAGGAGGATCGGCGCGTCCCGCAGCAGGGCCCGGGCGATGGACAGGCGCTGGGCCTGGCCTTCGGAGAGGCCCTTGCCCCGGCGGCCAACGGCGGACCGCAGGCCGTCCGGCAGTTTTTCCACAAACTCCCAGGCGCAGGCCAGCTTCAGGGCGCGGATCATCTCCTCCTCGGTGGCGTCCTCCTTGCCCAGGCGGAGATTCTCCTCGATGGTGCCGGACAGGACGTTATAGCCCTGGGGCACGAAGGAAATCAGCTGGCGGGTGTCGGCGTTGAGGGGCAGCTCCGTGCCGTCGGCGGCGCGGATGACGGCCTCGCCCTTCTGGGGATGGACCAGGGCCAGGAGCAGGCGGATGAGGGTGGTCTTGCCCTCGCCGGAGGCGCCCACCAGGGCGACGATCTCTCCGGGCCGGGCGATCAGATGAGAGTCACGGACGACGTCCGTACCCTCGACGTAGGCGTAGGTCAGGTCCCGCAGCTCCAGGGTGAAGCCGTCGGCGGCCTTTTCCTTGAGCTCGCCGGTCTCCAGCAGGTGGACCTCCTTGGGGATCTCCACCAGCTCCCGCACGCGGTGGGCGGAGATGGAGCTGTTGAGAAAGCTGGGGATGATGCTCACGAGCTTGCGGAAGGCGGCGGAGAGGCTGTTGGACTGCTGCAGAAAGAGGGTCATGGTGCCGAAGGAGATGGCGCCGGACCAGAGCCTGTACAGGCAGTAGCCGAAGATGGACATGGCCACCGCGGTGCCGGACACGCCCATAAAGAGGTTGGTGCGAATGGTGAAGCGGTTGAAGTCCAGGGTGACTTTCTTGATGTCCTCCAGCTGCTCGTCCAGCTTTTTCTCATACTGGCGGGTGACGCCAAAGGACTTGATGGCGTCGAGGTTGTAGAAGGTCTCCACCTCAAAGCTCATGAACCGGCTGCTCTGCTCCCGGAATTTCTTGCCGTAATACCGCTGCTTGCGGATGACGACGCGGGAGGCCAGCAGCAGGACCGGCGCCATGGCCAGGGAGAACACGGCGATGAGCATATCGTAATGGGCCAGCAGCAGGAAGGTGGCCGCGAAGCGGTAGAGGGAGATGATGATGGTGGGCAGCCAGTTGACGGCGTTGGTGCCGATGGTGTTGACGTCGTTGTTGAAGCGGTTGACGATGTCGCCGCTCTGATACTGATTCAGGGCGGACCAGTCGCTGTCCACGATCTTGGAGAAGATGTCGGCGCGGATATCGTTGCCGATGCGGATGCCGATCTTCAGGGAGATGCGGCCCAGGAGGTTCTCGAAGATCATGCTGAACATGGAGCTGCCGACCATGATCAGGAAGAGGAGCCACAGCATCGAGGTCTTGTGGCCGACGATGATGTCGATCATCTCTTTGGCAAGGACGCTGGACACCAGACTCAGGGACGTACTGAGGATGCCGGTGAAGATATAAAAGGCGATGGCCCACCAGTAGCGCCTGGAATAGGAAAAGATCCACTTCCAGTCGTCCAGGATCTCCTTGAAGGTGCCGTCCTTCATCCGGCGGCGCAGCTCGCGCACCGAGTAAAAGGGCTTGTCGACGTCCTGGATCCGGGGATTGTCGGCGTTTTCGTTCATAAGGTCACTTCCTTGTCGAGGGAATGGGAGGGTGGAATAGGCACCAGGGACGGGGGACAATTGAAAATTGAGAATTGAAAATTGAAAATTTCGGTGTTTTCAAATTGCCATTTGAAAACCTTTGAAAATGGAGACTGGGGATGCGGGGCTCCAGGCACCGGGAAAAGCCTTCCCCCTGGGGGAAGGTGTCGCCGAAGGCGACGGATGAGGGGACGTATCGAACAGGCACCAGGAGAGCCGCAGGGGCGGCGTCCCGCCGACCGCAAAACCTCCCCTGCCAAGGGGAGGTGCCCCGGTTTTTGCCGGGGCGGAGGGGTAAGGCTCCGGCTTCGCACCCGTCCCCGTAGGGAGCGAACTCGAAGAGTCACGGATGTATCCCCTGATCGCTCCGGTCATTCCCCCCGGAAATGACGCCGCCTTCGGCGGCCCATGCGTGACGATCAGGCAATAGGGGGCGGGGGATCGGGTTATTCCGTAAAGACGGATTCCAGCAGGAGCTCGGTGGAATCGGGGACCATGTGGGTGGTGAGGCGCCAGAGGGGGACGGACTCGAGCATCTTCGTTTCCAGCTCCGCGACCTTGCGGACCTTGTCCGCCTCGCGGCAGGACTGGATGAACTGGGCGAAGATCTCCAGGGCGATCTCTTTGGGGGCGGCGGCCTCGAGTCGGTTTTCCTCGCCGCGGCGCAGGAGGATGATCCCGCCCAGGGGGGCGGGGGCGGCCCCGCACCAGCTCTCCTTGCCGTTCCAGGGGGAGGGATGGACCATTATTTCACTGTCTTGAAATGACACTACCGGACGGTCTCCGCAGATAACGGAGAATTCGCCGGGGCGCAGGGCGTTCAGGTGCTTGAACTGGGTGGATTTCCCCACGCCGCTGGGGGCGGTGATCAGATACGCCTGATCCCGCCAGCGCAGGGCGACGCCGTGAAAAATGACGCGGTCGGCGTCCAGCAGGGCGTCGGAGACGAAGGCGGTCAGGACGGTGTATTCGGTGTAGTCGTTTTCGGGCATCCCCGCGGCAGTGGTCTCCCGCCATTCCCATTCGCCCAGCTCGGCAACGTAGGGAAGGAGGGGGGTGGATGGCGCACATTGTACGCCGCTGGAGGGGGACGAGGAGACGGAGGCGTCGGACCTTACCCCTCCACCGCCGCAGGCGGCGGTCCCACTCCCCTTGTCAGGGGAGGTTTCCCGGGGTACTTCGGTGAGGGCGGAGGCGGACTGGGGGCCCCCCTCATCCGTCGCCTTCGGCGACACCTTCCCCCCAGGGGGAAGGCATTCAAGGGGCGCTTCGGGGAGGGCGTAGCCGCGGAAACGGCGGATGGTTTCGGGGAAGCGGGCGCGGACGCGCACGCGGACGCCGGCCAGCGCTATATTGAAATCGTACACGCGGATCCACCCCTCTTTCTTCGCGGAAAAAGCGATCGTCTATATGCGTTTGCACATAGTAACCGATTATATTCATTATATTATACCCGATTCCGCGGGGGATTGTCAAGGACGGGAATACGGGGATCGGGGGGTACAGGGATAACCGGACGCGGGGGATGCGGGAAACAGGCAGCAGGCAACAGGCAATAGGAGACGGGGGACGTGGGGAATTTTCCGTAGGGACGGCAATCTGCCGTCCGCACGTATCGTGTAGACGCCAGGCAACAGGGAGCGAGGGAAGCGGGGAAGCGGGGAAGCGGGGACGGGGACGGGGAGAGACGGCGACGCGAAGCCAGGGCCACGCCAGTGACGTCGGTCACCGGCGCGCAATGGCAGACGGGGGGAGGCTTTGCGGGAGGACGGGGACACAATCGCAGCCTTCCCCCCGGGGGGACGGGGAGAGACGGATTGCCACGCCAGTGACGTCGGTCACTGGCTCGCAATGACAGACGGGGGAAGGCTTTGCGGGGGAATGAAAACACGCCCAGAAGGACCGGTTTTGATTTTCAAAACCGGTCCTTCTGGGCGTGACATCCCTATGGGGCTTTTTGCTCATTATCCCTATGGGGCTTTTGGGCGTACTATCCCTATCGGGTTTTCAGTTACAAACTCCCTGTGGGGTTTCAGGGCGCATTATCCCTATGGTGACGTATTATCGGACTTCCGATGAATTACGACGGATAGATCGCGTTGGGCTCGGTGGACGGGGTAAACCACGCCTCTCCGAATTCGATGCCCAAATCAATCAGCGCTGCATATTCCTCAGCCAGGGAATTTTTCTCCGCATACCAGGTATCGCCGAGACCCTCAAACTGATGAAAGTCGTTTACCAGGTTAGGATTGTAATTATATACCGCCTGGTAATCCTCATCGGACATCGTATAGTAATACGTGTATACACCGGTTCCGGGAATTGGATCAGCCAATTTTAATCCCTCCTAATCTTTCGTATTCTTAGTTGCCGCCGAAACCGACGCCTTCGCCGATCTCGACCGTATATTCATCAACCACTTCGATCCCGCCGTCTTCTCCGGATGCAACGGTTCCCTCGGGAGAGGGTCGAAAATCCTGCTCCGTAAGCGTAGGCGTTGCGGCGTTTTCGGTCGGTTTGGCGTCCTTCGGGGTGCAGCCCGCCAGGAGCAGGCACACCAGAAGCGCCGCGGTCAAGATTGTTATGATACGTTTCATTCGGTTCCGTTACCTTTCAGCGTCGGTGGTTTTTTGTTTCCGGAGGGAGGCGGGCGCCTCCCTCCGGCGCGTTGTGTGTTGTTTGTTCCTTTTTCCTTTGATCAGGAAGGATCAGTTGGTGGGGTAGATAGCCCAAGTCGCCTTCGTTCCATCAGCCCCTTCTTCGTACCTCTCGTGGAATTCTGTAACGAAGTTGGCGCTGAGATCAGCTCTGCCGTTCGACTTCGCCGAGGTGAGCAGCGGAATGTCCCAGGTTTGATTCCATACGTTTTTGTTACTGCCTTCCCAAATGATCTCAAGCGTAGAATCATTCAAAGCGGGGCTGCAGCGGATAATCAAGAATCTATCCCAATCGCCTGCGGGAACTGTCACGCCATAGACGGTTCCGCTGATCTGCACGGGTCTCACGTCTTTTGAGGTGTTCGTGCCGCAGAATCTTACGACGATCTTTGCGCCGGCAGACAACCAGCCTCCGCCTACGCCGGTACCGCCGCCAAAGTCGAAGTACATGGTCTCCTTGCCGTCGTAGACACGCCTCCAGGTGAGGGCCTGGGCCTTCTCGGTACCCGCCGCCTGGCCACCGTTGAAGACAGCGGCGGTGCTGTCGTTATCAAAGTCGAAGTAGACCGGATCGTTGGTGACGGTGATGCCGTCGGGAGTGGTCCAGGAGGGGATCATGGTGAAGCCCTGCTGCGCGGTGGCCAGAGCGGTCGCCTGATACACAGCAATGTAACCGCTGGAAACACCGAAGTGCGCGGGATCGATGGTGTATTCCACAGGAGCGCCGTTCGCGGTGTAATCCGGGTTGCCCTTCTGAATCAGCTTGAAGCTTCTGGCGAGGGTGGTCATCTTCGTGACGCTGCTATTCTGCGCAGCAGCCGCATCGGCGCTGTTGGACAGAATCTTGAAGCCCGTGGTGTCCTTCTGGTAGTTGTTGTCGTCGGTGACGGTGAACAGGAAGATGTCCTTGATCGGGTGCGGGCCGTCTTCTCCGTTGGTCGTCGTGAGATCCAGGGTCCAGGCGGCGCGGGCCGTCAGGTAGGATTCCGGAACCTCCTTCAGGTAGTAGACCTCGCCGGCCTCGGGGACCAGAGAGGAGCCCTTGGCGTCGCCGTTGGCCTCCTTGTAGGCATGGTCACTCTCCCAGACACGGGGAGCCAGGATGGGCTTGCCGTCAGAGCCGACCACGATCTGTCCGTTCTCGGTGGTATAAGGCTTGTCCGTGCCGTTGGTGTAGAGGGCGCTGCAGTCGTAGATCTTGAACCTCTCGGCGTCCGCGGCGCTGACGGTGTAGGTAGCCAGGACGTTGTTGACCACAGTGGTAGACGCGGTCCAGCCGGTGCCCGTGAGGGAGGCGTTCTTCTCGTACTTGTCGACGACGGTCTGCATCTGCTCGGCGCTGATGTAGCCGTACTGCTTGTAGTAGCCGCCGTAGAGGTAGCCGGGAGTGACCACAGAGGTCAGGTTGTAGGTTCCGGTGCCGTCGGAGCCCTTGACGTCGTTGACGTCGATGGCCTCGAGCTTACCGGTGGCGGAGTGGAAGACGTAGAACAGGGTGGAGGGAGCCCAGACCGCGTAGAGGTCGTGGTAGGGACGCATCTCGTCGGCCGCTACCTCGGTAATCTTGGCAGTGGAATCGACGCCTGTCTCGTTGACGGTGTAGTAGCCGCCGCCCTCATAGCTGGAATCCTCATGCCAGATCAGCCAGCAGTCTTCCACGCTGTCCAGCTCGGGATGCGCCGCCTCGTCGGCGCCAGTCTGGTTGTTCAGTCTGGCCCAGCCGAGGAACTCATGGCCGCGGTAGATCAGGCCGGTCACCGTGGTCTCGCCGTCTCTGTTGGCGACCTTGTAGGAGAAGGAGGTAGGCGTCGGAACGGTGACGGGGGCATTGATGTCAATCCCCGTATCCTCATGACGGACGCCTGCGCCGTTGTGGTCCTCGGTGCCGTTGTTGGCGTACCAGTAGATGTGGGTATTGGCGGTGGTGTTGGCGCGGCCGTAAACGGCGTGGAGATAGACGGTGTAGTTGGTCGCCACATCCTTGGTATAAGTAACGGTGAAGGTGAGGTTCTCAGTGCCCATGGTGCCGGTCACCGCGTCATAATCGGGGGTGTAACCCGACACGTCGGGGCTGATGATGGTGTACAGCTGGCCCTCGCCCACCTCCTCGGATTGCGGTGCAGGGGTGACGAACGCGGTGTCATCTTCCGGTCCGACGTAGGTAACGGTCACCGTGTGGGGGTTGGCGGGCAGGTCTTCCCACTGGGCCTCAAAGGTGATGTCGTCGTTGATGATCACGTAGTCGCCTGCGTCACGGGTGACGCCGGTGGGGCTCTTCCAGCCGGCGAACTTCTTGCCCTCGGGGGCGGTGAAGCCGCAGGCGGGCAGCTGGTACCGCGCGCCGGGCAGCACTTCCTCATCTGCCATCGTGCCGGTGCCGCCGTTGGCCTCAAAGTGCACGGTGCAAGTATCCAATACGGTCTCGGTGACGGTGATATCGTCGATAAACAGGTAATAATGGTCACTCGCAGAGGTGCAGTGAATCACCAGGCGCACGCTCTGTCCCTTCAGGGCGGAAACGGATGTTTCATTGACAGATCCGGTCTTCTCCGCATAAGCAGTGTTGGTGTAATTGGCGGAAGCGATCGCCGTATACTTGGTGGCGCTTGTCACGCCGGCGGCGTTGGCAAGGTCGCCCGCCTTGACGAAGTATACTTCAAACGTCTCGTTGTAGCTACTATTATACACACGCTCGTACAGACTGACGCTCAGCCCTGTCGCATTGCTGTTGACGGTGAAGGGGGCGGAGATCAGATAGCAGTTTGCGGCGTAATAGCTGCTGTACTCATAGTATGCAAATTTATTTCCGCTGTTGGCGTAAGTACTGTTACTAACATCCACCTTCCAGTTGTTGCCGCTGCCGGCGTTGTAGGCGGTCCAGCCGCTGGAGCTGAGGCTGGTCGGGAAAGAAGTAGTGCTCTCGAAGCCTTCGGTCAGCAGATCGTTCGTGGCGCGCTGCGGGTGGACGGAGCCGGCGCCGCGGGTGGGATTGGCAACGCTGCCGGAGACGGCCGCAGTGGTCTGCACGGCGTCCGCCACCAGAACGTCCCAGATCTGGCCGGGATAGGCCTTCTTGCCGGTGGAGATCAGGGTGGAATCCGTCTCGCTGGTGGGCTTCATGATCTGCCAGTACAGGAACTGGAGCTCAGTATTGTTCGGGGTGGAGGCCGGCTGAGCAAAGGCCTCGGCGTTGTCGGCGTAGATATAGGGATCCGTCCATATCGTATCTCCAGAGGCGAACTTGCCTTCCTGGGCGTCGTACACCACATGGGCGCCGATGGTGCCCTTGGGATCCTCACGCCACTTGGCGTAGATGGTCACCTTGCCGACGACCTCGGGCTTGCCGTTGTCGTCGTAGGTCTTGGGCTGACCGTTCTCCAGCGTCCAGGGGTCATCGCCCTGCCGGGCGGTGCCGGTGGCCGTTCTGTAGGTCATATCCGCGACCGCGTCGGTGATGGGCTGGTTGAAGTTGAAGGGGATGGTGTACTCCGGGTCCAGATACCAGCCCAGCAGGGTGTAACCCTTGCGGTGGGCGTTGTTGATGGAGCCGCCTGCCACCAGCTCGCCGTAGTCCACGCGGAAGGTGGTGGCCTGGGTGCCGCCGGGGAAGACGATGTCCTTGGCATCAACGGTATCGCCGCCGGTGGGATCCAGCACGATGCGGAAGCGCTTCATCATCCACTTGGCGTAGATGTTGACGGGCTCATCCGGCATCTTGTCGTTCTCAAAGTCGACGAGCTGCGTAAAGCCCTCGTCGTAGTACCAGCCGAGGAACTCGTAGGCGGCGCCGGCGTTCGTGGGGATGTACTTCGTCTCGGTGGGCGTACCGTCCGAGTTCAGCGTGTATTCGTACTTGGCAAAGCTCTGGCCGTAACGGAGAGTCTCCGTCCGGACCGGGTCGCCAAGTGAGTTGTAGATCAGATTGTTCTGGTTCAGTTCATAGTAGACATATGCCGCATCCCCTGAGATATTGATGTAACCGCTATCCCCTTTAATTGAAAAGCGAATGTAATCGGTATCACCGTACGGGCCGGTATACGTTTGATATCCCTGGGTCATGCTGCCTTGTGTTACATTATATCCAACAAGCTTGTGTCCCCTTAGCTTTGCAGCAATCAGACGATTATACGAATCGTTTGCGTCACTTTCATAGTATGGAGTACCCCATTCTCCCGTCTCGGGGTTCTGGGTGATTGCATGAATCGGCTTGCTTGTTATAAGAACCTTTTGGACGCAGAGATAATAATCCTCTTCGTAAGCACTGCCGTAGGTGCCTGACTTAGCAAACGTGGAGGGAGGGCTAGTATATGAGTTAAACGAAGATCCAGATGTCGTCCGATAGCCCCAGTGGAAAACATTATAGTCGTAATCAGGCCAAACTGTCGTAGGAACCGCGGCGCCGTACAGTCCGGTCAGCGTCTGTTGGGTGGCGGTGCTGGTTGTGGAATCGTTGAACGTGTAGAACGTTGTATTGCCGTCATAATATACATTTCCGTCCGGATCCGTAAACTTGGCATACTGGTAAGGAATTTGAGCGTTGCTATTGGGATAAGAGGAACTGGTACTTGTCAGCGTCAGCGGCACGTACTTGCCGGTACTGTTATCATAGCGGAAGTACCTGGTATTTGCGTTGTAATAGGAAATGCTGCTGCTAACAGAAGAATAGAGGCCGCTCGTTCCGTAATGCAGACGGATCGTCATTTCCATACGGTCATAGTACACGTACAGGATGGAGGTGCCGTCGCCCTTCACCACGGTGGAGACGCCGTTGTTCTTGTCACTGTACTTAAAGTACTGACCCAGGGCGTCAATGGTCTTGGGGTAACCGGTACCCGTCAGATCGCCGGTGGAAAGGTACTTGTCGTTGACGCCGCTGCCTGCGGTATAGGCGGTGACCTTTTCGCCGGTCTTGACCTTCGTGGAGGGAGTGCCCTTCCAGTCACGCCGGACGGAATCATAGTAGCTGTAGGTGTTGTTGGTGACGTCGGTATCGTTGGCGTCCGTGGCGTTCTGGATCATATAGACCACCATATAGCTGGTCTCATCTGGGATCCACTTGGCAAACACCTTGGTGTCCTTGGTCAGCTGACTGTTGAAGTTGTACTCGGTACCAAAGCTCTTGTCCGTATACCAGCCGCCGAAGGTGTAGCCGGAACGGGTGGGAGTATCGGGCTCGGTGGGGTTAGTACCGGTGGGGATGAATACCGGAGCGGTATAGGAGCCGGAGGTGGAATCCTCGTCCTGGCTGATGTAGTTGTCAAAGGACAGCCAGTGGCCGGAATTCAGATAGGGGTACAGATGGACCTCGTTTTTCTCAGAGGTAACCGTAAACGTATGAGTGCTGGGATCCTGAATGACTACGGCATTTGCCTGATAGGTGGGCTCGTCGCCGGCCACATTGATGTCGGCCGTCCAGCCGGCAAAGTTCTGCGTGTTCTTGAAGGGCACGTAGGTCATGTGGATGTACGCGCTGACAGAGGTCGCGTTGAGCTCCTTATGGACAGCCTCGGTCTTCAGAATGGCGCCGGCCTGGTCGTGGTAGATGACGTAGAAGACGTCGAAGACCATAGCGTAGTAGTTGAGAGTGCCGCCGGTGCTGGTCGTAGTGTAGTTCGCACCGATATAGGTGTTGATCTCATCCACGCTGAGGTTCTCTTTCTTCACGTCTCCCGTGTAATCATCCGTTTTCCAGCCCTCAAAGGACTGGGCGGCGGTGATTTCGGGAACGCCGGGGTCGAAGACGTAGGGGACATTCTGGCTCACGTAATTGTTGAGCTGCGACAAGCGGATGACCTGGACGTTGATGGGGTGGTCCTTCGTGGGGTCTTCGTCGTCGCGGTCGCTTTCATTCTGATAGAACTTGACGGTCAGCATCTGTTCGCCGCCTTCGCCGCCGATGATGACGTAGACGGAGAAGTCGCTGGCCTTGAACTTCAGGGAGCGGGCGCCTCTGGTGGAGGTCATTTCGACGCCGGAGACGTACTCCAGGGTGCCGTCGTCCTTCACATGGACCACGGCGGGGTTCTCAACGGCCTCGAGACCGGCCATGGAGATCTCGACCTCCACGGCTCTTTCGGGCTCAAGCTCGGCGCCGTCCTTCATAAAGGAGATGTCCACAGCGCCGAGGACGTCAGCGCCGGTGCGGGTGCCGATCACGTCCAGATAGTCGGTGTCGGTCACGCGGCCCAGCTGCAGCTCGGTGCCGGCGGGCACGGCGCCCACGGGAGCCTTCACGCCCACGGCGATGCCGGAGGCGGTCTTCTCAAAGCTCTGTGCGGGCATCGGGACGGGCTCGGCGTCCAGCGCCTGGACCTTCTTGTCCAGAGCCATCACGATCACGGCCAGCTGGGCACGGGTCGCGGTGGCGGCGGGACGGAAGGTGCCGTCGGAGTAGCCGGACATCAGACCCGCGGAGGTGCCGTAATCGACGGCTTCACGGGCATAGGCGCTGATCTTGTCGGCGTCGGTGAAGCTCTTCAGGCCTTCCTGAGGCAGCTTGTAACCGGTGGCCATGACAAAGTTGGCCAGGATCAAGCTCATGTCCTGACGGGTGATATTCTTGTTGGGGGAGAATTTCCCTGCGCCGGTACCGCTGACGATACCCTGCTCCGCGGCCCAGGCCACGGCGCCGGAGTACCAAGTCCCGGCGGGAACGTCCTCAAAGGGGTGGACGTCGTTGTCGATCTCGGCGCCGGCCATCTTGGCAAGCACCGTCACGAACATGGCGCGGGTCACCGCGGCGTTCGGGGCGAAGGTATCTTCTCCCGTGCCGGCCATATACCCGCGGGCGGTCACGTAGTCCACCGCTTCGGCGTACCAGGCATCGGTCTTCACGTCACGGAAGCCCGCGGCCGAAGCCGGCAGGACCGCCATGGACAGGACCATGACCACAGCCAGAAGCAGGGAAACAACGCGCGTCATTCTTTTCACTGGTCATTCCTCCTTAGGTAGCTTAGGATACGTTGATGTGAACGATCGGCGAATTATGTACAAAATAATAGCGTACTCCGCCAATTATTCACTATAACTTCACCCTAAAGTATACACAAATCAAAGTCAAAAGTCAACAAATATGAAAAATTTTTGTAGAAATTGTTTCGACCGTATTTCTGCACATTCGCAGGCACAAGAAGTAGTGTTTTTGACGCATTTGCGACACAATATAGCGGGAATGGGACGGGTGACGGGGGAGGTTGCGGCGCACATTGTGCGCCTCCAGAGGCAACAGGCAATAGGAGACGGCGGACGCGGGGGAGACGGGAGAGACGGCGACGCGAAGCCAGGGCCACGCCAGTGACTCGGTCACTGGCTCGCAATGACAGACGGGGGACGGGGGCAGCCTCCCACCCCCGGGGGGAAGGCTATTGCGAGGGGACGGGGAAACGAAAAACGATCAACGAACAATTGCTGTTTTTCTAATCTGCGATTTGAAAATGAGGTCAATCAGGGGAGGTTTTGCCGGGGGACAGGGGCGGGGAGAATAAACGACCCCCGCCTTCCCGGTGGGGAAGGCGGGGGTTGTGCGGACGGCTAATAGCCGTCCCTACGGCTTCTCCGGTGCGTGATCCCAGTTCGATACGTCCCCTCATCCGTCGCCTTCGGCGACACCTTCCCCCCAGGGGGAAGGCTTTTCCTGATGCCTGTTGCCTGTTGCCTGGAGCATGGTGCCTGCAATGGGGCTTTATTCCGTGATGACCCAGGCGTTGGGCAGGTGGCGGCCCTCGGTGATGTTGTTGGAGCAGTGGTTGATATACTGGCCCTTGTACCACATGATGGCGGTGGAGCCGCCGTCCATGTTCAGGGCGGTGATGGCGCCGTGGGCCAGGAAGATGTCCGCGCAGGCCTCGACGCTGCAGCCCAGGGAGAAGGCGCGGCGGCCCTCCACCACCAGCATCAGGATCTCGCTTCGGCTGGACTGGCCGATGCAGGCCCGGGGATTCTGCCCGTTCCAGCCGTCGGGGTCCATCTTCTCGCCGTTGACCACCAGGGCCGGCTTGAACTCCACGGCGTCCGTGGTGCCCTCGCCGCAGCGCTCGTACGCACGGGCGATATAGAACCAGTTGTCCTCGTGCAGCTCGATGCGCTTGTAGCCGCGCTCCTGGTAGTGCTCGCCGTAGCTCTTGCCGCCGCACATGCAGAAGCCCGCGATGTCGCCGCCGTTGCCGACGCCGCCGTCGTCGATGAAGCCGCTGCCGGTCATGGCCAGCACGCCGTTGTTGCGCCGGGCGATGGAGCCGGCATGCTCACCGTACTGGCCGATGTGGCTCGCGGGGCAGAGGTGGAGCTTCGTGACGTCCTTGGCGATGGCCAGCACGCCGCGGGAACCGTCGGCGTCGACCTCCAGGATCAGGATCTGGTTCACCGCGTCGATGGCCAGGACCTTTTCGCCCAGTCTGGTGCGCATGCTGGTGCCGCTGCCGCCGAGGGCGGTCTCGTTGATGTCGATGTGGTCGTAGCCGTTGGCCTTTGCCTCGGGGTGCGCGTCGAGATATTCCTCGACGGAGTCGCGGTCCAGCTCATAGAAGAGGGTGTAGAAGTACCGCTGATCCTCAGGCAGCTCGCGGATGTCGGGGTCCAGCTTTTCGATGTTGACCTTGCTCATCCAGTCGGTGTCCTCGCCGTAGGGGACAAAGTCCTCGAGCCAGTCGTCAACGACCACAAGAGAGACGTCGGTATTCCAGTTGTCCTGCTTGAACTGGGCCTGCTCCGCCCGGGCGATGACCTCCTTATAGACCGAGGGAGGAAAAACCTTGGCGATCCAGCGGTGGCGCATGGTCTCCCAGGCGGTGACGATGATGGTCTCGCGGGTGTTTTTGATCAGAGGGATCTGCGAGTAGCTGCCGATCAGATACATCGAAACGCAGATCAGGAACAGGCTGAGCAGGATCTTCCACGTCCGGCCGGTGCGCCGGGCACGGGCGGCTTTTCTCCGGCCTGCCGACGGTTTGTCGAACCGGCCGCCTCTATTCGGTGTCGTATCACGCATGGGCTCCCCTCCTGTCTGCAGTCGTCTGCGTAATTTGGTATATATTATATCCGATTTTCCCGGAAATCGCAACGGTTTTCCGGGGCGAAGAAAAAATAATTCGTGCCCCGCTCTTTTCCGATCCGCTGCGGGGACGTGAATACAGACGTTCGGGGCGGGAATTGGTTCCCTGCGGCCGAAAGAAAAAGACGCCTCGCGGCGTCTCTTTCTTATGCTCACAGTCTGTTACTGTCTCTTTTTCATCAGCTCGCGCATGCGCTGGGCGTGG
>JAEEGL011043393.1_pt1 | contig 23796 bp, 25 predicted proteins | sample 9134231 | NCBI WGS metagenome assembly JAEEGL01 (sample SAMN16246548, study PRJNA631951) | gut metagenome | biome: gut microbiome; feature: rumen; material: fiber-attached | host: Bos | place: Iran: Karaj | collected 2018-10 | reverse complement strand
CTGCGGGACTGGGCGGACTCGAACCGTCTACCTACTGCTTAGAAGGCAGTTGCTCTATCCAGATGAGCTACAATCCCGATGAAAATAATATAACAAATATAAAATAAAATGTCAAAGCAGTAACTATTATTTTCAAAAGCATTAGAAATTATTTTTCACCCACTTGACACTTTTGTATCTTAATGATAGATTAATTCACGTTATGGGCGATTAGCTCAGCTGGGAGAGCGTTTGGTTTACACCCAAAATGTCGGGGGTTCGATCCCCTCATCGCCCAAAGACTGTTTATAAAAACAGTCTTTTTTTTTGCCCTGAATCATTTTTTGCTGGATAAATTTCCAATTAGGTTTTATTATTATTTATACAGATTATATCCGATATTTATTGTATCTTATTTTAAGTATATCTGTTTATTATCTAGGAGACTGAATAAACTATGAACTTCAAAAAATTATTATCACTGGCACTAATTTTGGTATTAGCGGGCTCTTTTGTATTTGCCCAGGAAAAATCAGAAGTTACAGTTGAAGAACAGTATTTGTCTACAATCGAAGGCGTTATCATCAAAGAATTGACAAATTCTGATTCAAGAGACAACAAACTTGTCGCACTGCAGTACATCGCCGATGCCCTTAAAGAGAAGCGCATTAGTCCTGAAATTCAGTATGCACTTAATACGCTTGCAGGAGAAGGCATATTCAATCCTATGAGAGAAGACGGCAGACTTGCAAACAACTTTCCGGACATAAGAGCAAGAGCCGCAGAACTTATGGCACAGATTCCTACTGAAGAATCAAAGGATACACTTGTAAAACTTACACTCGGTGACACAGAGCCTATGGTTGTTACAGCAGCTATCCGTTCTCTCGGTGAAATCGGAATCAATACAAATAATGATGTTGTAGAAACGATTGTATGGACGGAAAAACGTTTTTCAACACTGAATCCAACTAGCAGCCTTGCTCTTGAAGTTTTGAATGCATATGAAAAACTTCTTCCTTACACAAAGGACACAAGTTCTCTTATACGTTCAATTTCCAGCATAGCAGCAAACCATAACTACGTTACACCAGTCAGAAACCGGGCACTGGAACTCTTAAAAATGTTGGCTGCCAAAAACTAACATGCCAAAAAAAAGACAGTCTGAGTTTTCAGACTGTCTTTTTTTTCGAGAGATACTGGATTCGAACCAGCCGCCTCTTCCTCCGGAGGGAAGCGCTCTATCCAAATGAGCTAATCTCTCAACAGCAATAATATTACAAAATTGTATATAATTTTGCAAGCTTCCACAAAATGCAGCTTTTAGTATAAAATAATTTTTATGAACAAGCTTATCTGCGCATCAAAATCCGCATACCGGCAGAATATACTCAAATCATTGCAAATACAGTTTCAGGCTGTTGCCGCAGACATTGATGAATCGGTATTTGATACTCTTGCACCAGAAGAACGTCCGCTCAAACTTGCGCAAAAAAAAGTGGAACAAATACTTTTACAGAATACATTCACCAACAATTATATACTTGGTGCGGATACGCTTATTGTCCATAACGGTAAAGCACTGGGCAAACCGAAAAATCAGGACGAAGCAAAACAATATCTAAAATCTCTGTCGGGTTCCACACATCACGTTATTTCCGCCGTATGTCTTTACAATCCGCACAGTTCAAAAATTGATGCACGAACATGCAAAACAGCTGTATCATTTGCGGAACTATCAGAATCGGAAATAGATTCTTACGTCGCAACAGGAGAATGGGTGGGTGCTGCCGGTGCATACCGCATTCAGGGCAGAGCCGAAATCTTTATAACAAAAATTGAAGGATCGTACAGCTGTGTTGCGGGCTTGCCTATTTTTGAATTATATGACATATTAAAAGAGCAGAAATTCTTTGAGAAATCTTAAAATTTTTGCCAGAAATGTGTGCTTGCTGTGTGCGGCAATTCATTTCTGATCTTCCGGCGCAAGAAAACGGTTTATTCCGTATTTTACGCGTACGAGAAACAGAGTTTGGGGAAAAACATTAGTTTTTCCGATGAAGGAGAAATTCATGGCAGTTGTAACCATGAAGAGCTTGCTTGAATCCGGCGTACACTTCGGACATCAGGTAAAGCGCTGGGATCCCCGTATGAAGAAATACATCTTCGCAGAACGCAACGGGATTCATATTATCGATTTGCAAAAGACAATCGTATCTATCAAGGATGCTTACGAAGCAGTCCGCAAAGTATCAGCAGAAGGAAAATCCGTTCTTTTTGTAGGTACAAAGAAACAGGCACAGCAGGTTATCGCAAAAGAAGCGGAACGTTGCGGTATGCATTATGTAAACAACCGTTGGCTTGGCGGTATGCTTACAAACTTTTCAACAATCAAAAAATCATTACTCCGCTTAAAGAAACTTGAAAAAATGGAAGTTGACGGCACATACGAAAGCCTTACAAAAAAAGAAATTGCTTCCATTCAGAAAGAAAAAGCAAAACTTGAAAAGAACCTCGGTGGTATCAAAGAAATGAAAGACCTGCCGGGAATTATTTTCATTATCGATACACATAAAGAAGCTATTGCTGTTGCAGAAGCACGCCGAATGGGAATTCCGATTGTTGCAGTTGTTGATACAAATTGTAACCCTGAAGGAATTGACTACCCAATTCCCGGTAATGATGACGCAATCCGCGCAATTACACTTTTCACTTCAATAATCGCTAACGCGGTAGTTGAAGCCGACAACGAAGCGGGTCTTAAGATTATTGAAAATCTTCAGGACGAAGAAGAACTCTACGAAGGTGACGTTTCTTCAAAAGCAGATGATGAAGAAATTGTTGATTATTCAAATTATCAGCCGACTGAAATCAAAGAAGAAGATATAGACGATTCTGATGATTCACTTGTAGACGAAGACAAACTCTACAAATAATTAGGAGAAATAAATGGCTATTAGCGCAGCTGATGTAAAAGCCCTTAGAGAGCAGACCGGTGCAGGAATGATGGACTGCAAAAAGGCTTTGGTAGATACAAACGGCGATTTTGATGCAGCAGCAAAGCTTTTAAAAGAAAAAGGTCTTGCTGCTGTAGAAAAACGTGCAGAAAGAGCAACAAAAGAAGGCCGCCTTTTTATCCGCCAGAATGGCAATAAAATTGCAGTTGTTGAATTGGTCTGTGAGACAGACTTTGTTGCAAAAAATGAAGAATTTATCGCATGCGGTGAAAAGATTCTTGATGAAGTTTTTGCAAAAGGTTATACAGAACCAAACAAGGAACTGAACGACGTTCTTCTCGACTTTGCTACACGTACAAGAGAAAACATGTCATTAAATAAGGTTAACATTATTAATGTTCCTGACAATGCAGCTGTAGGACAATACATCCACTCCGACAAAAAATCAGGTGCAATTGTTATCATCACTGGTTCAACCGATGATACAGTAAAAGAATTTGCACGTGACTGCTGTATGCACCTTGTAGCATTTACTCCAGCATACACAACACAGAAAGATGTGCCGGATTCCTACATTAAAGAACAGACTGAAATCTTTAAGTCACAAATGGATCAAGACGAAAAGATGGCAGGAAAACCGCAGAATGTTAAAGACGGTATCCTTCAGGGAAAAATCAAGAAACATCTTGCAGAAATCTGCTTTACAGATCAGATGTTCGTAAAGGATGACAAAAAAACTGTAAGCGCAAAACTTGCTGAAATTGCAAAAGCAGTAAACGCAAAGTTGGAATTCAATACAGTTAAAACTTTCCTTTTAGGAAAATAACATGAAACAGTGGTTGCCCAATTATTCGGGCAACCACTTATATTTTTACGAGGATTTATTATGTCAAGCGAAAACAATGAAAGCCGAATGGAAAAAACAGTAAACTCCCTAAAGGAAGAATACAGCACAATTAGAACAGGACGCGCAAACGCATCTATCTTTGACAGGGTACGAGTTGATTATTATGGAACACCAACTCCTCTCAATCAGGTTGGAACTATTTCCATTCCGGAAGCAAGAATGGTCGTAATATCCCCGTTTGATAAATCACTCATTGCAGCCATAGAAAAAGCAATTTTAAAGGCAGAACTTGGTCTTAATCCTTCAAACGACGGAAAAGTAATTCGTATTGCAATTCCGCCGCTTACAGCAGACCGCAGAAAAGAACTGGTAAAACAGGCAAAAGCAACCGCCGAGAACTACCGCACCACAATCCGTAACATCCGCCGAGACGGCAACGATGAGCTTAAAAAGCAGCAGAAAGCTGGTGAAATTACGGAAGATGAATTAAAAACCGAAACAGACAAGCTCCAAAAGCTTACAGATAAATACATCGATTCCATCAACAAAATTTTTGATGAAAAAGAAAAAGAAATAATGGAAGGCTAATGCCAGAAATAAACAAAGAAACCCTACCCGTTCATGTAGGAATAATAATGGACGGGAACGGGCGTTGGGCTCAAAAAATAAACTTACCACGTACTGCAGGGCATAAACAAGGTTTGGAAGCGGCCCGTAATATTCTTATAGCCGCTACCGAGATAGGTATAAAATACGTTACCTTGTATACTTTCTCAACGGAAAACTGGAAACGCACAAAAGAAGAAGTCGGTTTTTTGATGAATCTTTTGACAAGCAATCTGCACAACGAAGTAACCAGATATCTTAAAGAAGGTATAAGATTGCTGCATCTCGGAGATATGGAAGGATTACCACCGGAAGTCCAGAACGAGCTTTATGATGCAATGGAGCGTACAAAGGACAAAAAAAAGACAACTGTCGTGCTGGCAATCAACTACGGCGGCAAGGATGAAATAGTACGCGCCGTTAAAAAGCTCGTTAAGAACAACATAAAACCGGAACAGATACAAGAAAAAACGATTGAAAACTATTTTGACGTCCCCGAACTGCCACCTGTAGATTTGCTTATAAGAACGGGCGGAGAAAAACGAATCAGTAACTTTTTACTCTGGCATGCGGCATATGCTGAATTGTTTTTTTCTGATACACTCTGGCCGGACTTTACAAAAGAAGAGTTTTTAAAAATTATAGAAGAATATCAAACCAGAACAAGAAGATTCGGCGGTGTAAAATGAGTAAGACAATTCAACGGTTATTAACTTTTTTTATAGGAGTTCCTTTTTTTGTAGCAGTTACCTGGTATTTTACCTTTAATAATCATTTAATACTTAATATTTTTATTTTACTCGCCTCTCTTTTCGGGACATATGAAATCCACACTCTTTTAAAAAACAAGTTTGAAGTTCAACCACTTTCACTTATTCTCGTTCTTTCTCTAATAATTTCTGCAACTGGTATTTTCTGCTGTTTGTGCAGCAAAGGCTTTGAGTTTATTACGTACAGCTTTATTCTGTGCTTTTTACTCATTCTTATTTCCGAAGTTTTTGTAACACACTCAAAAGGTGATGATCCTTTTTCGGGTTCGCTCAGCCGAATTATTACATCACTTTTTGCACTGCTCTATGTGCCGTTTTTACTTTCGTTCATACAGAGAATGTGCGTGTTTGAACACTCAAGAGAAAACATAACACTGTTTTTGGTTATGGTTTTTATGTGTGATTCGATTGCATGGCTGTTTGGCATCACAATGGGAAAGAATAATAGGGGAATTGTAAAGGCAAGCCCTAATAAAAGTATTGCAGGCTTTATAGGTGGTTTTATCGGGGCACTGCTTTCAGGAATTCTTTTCTGGTATTTTTTGCCGCAGATTTTTACAGGTTCAGTTCTGAAAATCATCCTTTTATCAGTGATTACGGCATTTGCTTCCATCGTCGGAGATTTGACGGAATCTGTGGTAAAGCGTTCCGCAGCCATAAAGGACTCCGGCAGACTAATTCCGGGTCGCGGTGGTCTTATGGATTCAATTGATTCAATAGTAATGGCAGCTCCGATCTACTTTATTATTTCGAATATTCTGTATAATTTTAAATAGAAAACAATATGAAACGAATACTTGTATTAGGCGCAACAGGTTCAATCGGAACAAGCGGACTGGATGTTATAGAAAACAATCCGGCACGTTTTAAGCTGGTCGGTTTGTCCGCTCACAGGAATCTTGATAAGTTAAAACATACCGCCGCAAAATTCAACTGTAACAATTACTGTCTTTCAGGTCTTGATTCGGGTGATTTTCTTCATGGCGAAGAAGGACTTAAAACGCTTATAGAAACAAGCGACTGCGACATTGTTCTAAACGGAATAGCGGGTGCAGCGGGACTGATGCCTTCAATCACGGCTTTGAAATGCGGTAAAGACCTTGCGCTTGCCAACAAGGAAACTATAGTAATGGCCGGTTACCTTGTAAAAGCACTTGCCAAAAAGAATAACTGCCGCATTCTACCTGTTGATTCGGAACATTCGGCAGTTTTTAACCTCATAGAAAAATACGGCAAAGAATACGTCGATTCAATAATACTCACAGCATCAGGCGGCGCTTTCCGCAATCTTCCAAAAGAGCAGCTTTCGAATGTAACCGTGAAAGACGCTCTTAAGCACCCTACATGGAACATGGGGCCTAAAATTACTATAGATTCAGCATCTCTCGCAAACAAAGGACTTGAAGTTATTGAAGCAGTTCGTCTGTTTGACGTTGACGCAGATCACGTTGACGTAGTGATTCATCCGCAAAGTCTCATACACTCTCTCATACGCACAAAAGACGGTGTTCTTTATGCACAGATTTCAAAGCCTGACATGCGCCACCCCATCTTATCGGCATTCACATGGCCGGAATACGTGCCTAATAATCTTGAAGTTTTTGATATAACGGAATGTGGCGAAATGACATTCAAAAAACCTCGTTATGATGATTTTAGGATGCTTCCTCTTGCACAAATGGCAGCAAAACAATCCGGTCGTTACACAATTGCGTATAATGCAGCCAATGAAGAAGCCGTTGCCGCTTTCATAAACGGGCGTTTAAAATTTATCGACATTCCGACAGTTACCGAACAAATTCTGCAAGCTGATTGGTCAAACGAACCGACAGACTTTGATGAAGTTTTTGCCGCCGACAAACTTGCAAGAAAAGAAGCCTCTGATTTTATTCACAAGGAATTTGATCGATGACGATTGTTCTTGGGATTCTGGCACTTAGTGTAATTATAATCTTCCATGAATTAGGACATTTTATTGCCGCCAAACTCTGTAAAATCGAGGTTGAAGCCTTTTCTGTTGGAATGGGACCGATTCTTCTTCACAAAACAATCCACGGAACAGATTTTCGTATTTCTCTTGTGCCGCTTGGAGGATACTGTACATTAAAAGGCGAAAATGCTTTTCAAAATGCAATTGATGCAGATTTATCAGAAATTCCTAAGACAAAGGGCACATTTTACGAAAATCCGTTAAAACGAATGCTTATCGCTTTTTCAGGTCCGTTTGCGAACGTTGTTTTTTCTGTTATAGCCTATTTTATTATCGCCCTTGTCGGTTATTCATATCAGACAACAGGTACAAAAATAATACTTGCAAATGAAATTTATCCTGAAATTCCATCGGCTGCGGAACAGGCCGGGTTGCGCTCAGGTGACGAGATTACAGCCATAAACGGTAAAAACATAGATAATTTTCAGGAAATGTATACCATTATAGCTACAAATCCAAACAAAAAAATGGATTTTACCGTGTTAAGAGACAATCAGGTTTATCGTTTTTCACTTACACCTCAACTTGAAAAATCAACCGGCGCAGGAAAAATTGGTGTATTAAGCTGGACGGATCCAATCATTACAGAAATTAAACCTGGTTCAGAAGCAGAAAATGCCGGTCTAAAAGTAAATGATATAATAAAATTAGTTGATAATTCTGAAATCAAAAATACTGCAGGTTTTATAAAAGCCATCGAAAATAAACAAAATGTAAAGCTCACGATTGAAAGGAACGGGAAATTAATTGAATTAAATCTACCAATAAATTATAATAAAGATAATGGTTCTTTCCTTACAGGTTTGAGTTTTCCATACAAAACTGTAGAAGTCAAGGCAACTTCTATTTTTTCTGCATTGATTTCTGGTTTCAAACAAACTGGTGAAAACATTGCACTTACGTTAAAAACATTAAAATTGCTGTTCAGTGGCATAGACCTTACAAATGCAGTTTCAGGACCTGTAAGAATAACCGTAATGCTTGGAGATACCGCAAAAGCGGGATTTGCAGAAGGTTTTGCGACAGGCACAGTCAGCGTATTGAGTTTTTTAGCAATAATAAGCATTTCGCTTTTTATCATGAATCTTCTGCCTCTGCCTATTCTGGACGGCGGACTGATTTTATTTGCACTGATAGAATTTGTCTGTGGTAAAGGTCTCAAGCCAAAGCTTATATATAACTTTCAAAAGATTGGTTTTGTTCTTATAGCATTATTGTTCATCTTTGCTTTCAGCGGAGATTTAAGATATTTATTGTTTAACGGCAGGTAAAACGCTATGAAAACTTGTTCAAAAAAAACTGTAACTTATGCAAAAATATTGCATTTCAGTAGTATGAATACTCTTTGCAAAAATAATTCTGTTTTTAAAACACTTATTATCACTTTCATCTTTTTTCTTTCAGCAGGCTGCCTCATTGCCCAGTCTTTTTCAACACAGCCGCATTCAGGTTCAGTTCTTTCTCTCGCATGTAAAAATGACCGAAACGAAGTTTTTTCCGCCGGCAATGACGGAATGGTAATAAAATGGAATACAAACAACACCGGTGAACATTTTCAGTGTTCAGATCTGCCTATTCACATGATTGCTGTTCATCCTCTAAAAGAAGAAATTGCAATATATGAAACCGATGAATTTTCAACTTATCGCGTATCAGTATGGGATTGGAGTCGTAAAACAAAAAAATACACAAAAACATTCAATTCTGCGATAACATGCCTTAATTATTCTGCAAAAGGAACTTACCTTCTTGTAGGAACAGCAACGATGCAAGGTTTAAGCTTTTTTTCATCTGATACAGGATATTCCAAAAATATACTTTCAGCTTCAACGGGTGCTGTTACAATGGCTCATACCAGTAATTCAGAAGCAAGCCTTGTAGTATATTCTCCTTCCGGTTTATTGATTTATTATGACTTAAAAAAGGGTGTTGAAAAAACACGTTTTTCGGTAGAAGCAAATCTTTCAAACCCGACCTTATACAACAATAATGTCTTTTTTGCTGGAATAAGAGACAATACGGTTTACAAAATTTCTGCTACAACAGGTAAAAAGCTTTCATCTGCAACCGCTGTAAGTCCTTTTATAGTAACATCTCCCAAAGATTCAGAGTTAATCTTTATTGAAAAAGTTGATAACAAATACAATGTTGAAAAGCTTATTGACAACCAGAAAGTCGTACAACAAGCATTAAAAACTACGGAAGAGGCCACTTTTGCTGTTAAGGCATATGACTGCTTTTATCTGGGAACAAAAGATGGAAACATATATCGTCTTGATCAGACCGATAACTATTATCTTTCTGACGGTGGACCGATTTCCGTTTCAGCTTACAAATTGATTTCAGATTTTTGTACAAGCCCAAACGGAAGTGCATTTGCTTTGGCAGATGAAAAAATTATCTTCATTTCTTCCGATATGGAAAACACTGCATTTATCGCTAATAATCCAGGTGCAACAAATATTTCTGTAACAAACACAAACCTTTATCTATGGTCAAAAGACTCCAAAGACAGTATTCAGATATTGGATATTTCACAGTTACAATACAATAATATACAGGCTGTTCAGCAAAAATCATTCTCAAAGATTTATACACCGTCTGCTTCGATTCAGGATATTAAAATCTATGGTAATACAATGATTGTTGTTGAAGGAAACAGTGCTGTTACGCTTATTGATACAGACACAAACCGGCAGAAAAACCGTTATACCGGAACAGGTTATTTTGACGCTGTTCTTGTAAACGGCTCTGAGTTGTACATCGGTAAGACAGCCGCGACAAATCCCAAGTATCCTCTCATCATGATAGACACAAAAACCGGTGAAATAGTTTCTTTGGGGCTTAAAGCAGATGCAATCTATAATTTAACTACCGATGGCACGACAATATACGGTCAGATGTATTCTGACAGCACTTCTTCAAGAAACAGTTCTCTGTTTTCATATCAGCCTTCGGCAAAAAAATATCGTTCACTTATGAGCGGAACAACCGGCGAAGCAACCGGTTTCACAATACTTAACGGGAATACAGTTATAACGAATTTCGGACAGCAGCAGATTAGCGCAGTCAATACAACAAACACATTCCGTACAAAAATTACAGATGCGTCAAATATCAAAAAAGCTTCCGTATTTAACAATGTTTTGTATCTGCTTAACAACAACGGAACTTTCTCACTCTATAACGCCGTGAATTATTCGTTCATCGGAACATTTACACTTGATTCTGATTATGGAATAATAGCGGTATCACAGAATTGAACAAAAACTCATCAAGGCTGCCGCAACTTGTATGCCAGATGCTTACTCTGGCTGCGGCAGTTCTCGTATTCTTTTTTGCATCACGCAACTGCATATCGCTAAAAAAAACTCTCCTTGCTCAGCAGAACGGTTGGGTTTCTTGTACCGGCAAAATTATTTCGATAGAAGATACAAAAGTCGTATATTATGAAGACAACACCAACCTTAAACAAACGCTTATACTGTTCAAAGTTCTGCTGACAGGCGGCAAAAACAAGAACAAAGAAGTTCTTGCGCTCCAAACGTTGGACGATTTTGTAGCCATAAAAGCAAAACAAGTTGAAACCGGCGACAGGGTTATTATTTTGTATACAGGTGCACCCGAAGATGTAACTGACTTTGAACAAATAATCCGCAATCCAGCCTACTTTTTTGAAGAATACAACAGGATTCCCTATCTTGCTGTTTTGTTCTTTTTGTTTGCCTTTTTAATAATTCTTTTTGGCGGTAGCAAAGGAATAAAAACGCTTATTTCGCTGCTTTTAACATGTATAGTAATCTTTTTTTACTTTATTCCATCTGTGTTTTCGGGTGTGAGTCTGTATAAGAGCAGTCTTTTTGTATGCTTGTATTCGGTCATTACAACCATTCTCATCATAAGCGGCTATACAAAAAAAAGCTTTATAGCCATAGCAGGCTGCTCCGGCGGACTTTTATGCGCTGCCCTTCTGACCGTTATTATGACCAAGTGTCTTAAGCTCAACGGCTTTTTAAACAACGAATCCGTCTATCTGCTTTCAATTCTTCCCGAAGGCAGTTCAAACCTAGTGTCAGTCATATTTGCATCAATAACAATCGGTTCAATCGGGGCAATAATGGACGTTTCAATGTCTCTTGCTTCTGCACTGAACGAACTTGCTACCGCCGTACCCGATATTTCGTTCAAACAACTTTTAAAAAGCGGATTTGAAATAGGCAAGGACATGATGGGAACAATGGCGAACACACTGATTCTTGCTTACATAGGCGGTTCCCTTTCGTTCGTTCTTGTTCTTGTGGCATACAATACTTCGTATCTGGGACTTTTGAACCATCAGATGATTACAGTTGAGATTCTTCAGGGACTGGCAGGTTCAATAGGAATTTTGTGTACAATCCCTTTTACAACCTTACTTGCAGCGGTTATTTACTCAGTGAGATTATCTGTTTCGATTGAAAAATAAAACTTTTACAGTCTATTCAATTACAAAAGTTCTTCCCTTGTAGAAGAACACAGCATGAGCAAGATAACGTCTTACGGTTTCATAAAGAACATGGCGCTCAACGTCTTTTCCCATGCGGATAAATTCATCTATGGAACGTGTATCGTTTACTCTTATAACATCCTGGAAAATAATCGGTCCCTGGTCAAGATCCTGTGTAGCGATGTGACCTGTAGCACCAATGATTTTAACGCCTTTTTCCCAAGCCTGGTGGTATGGCTTTGCACCTTTGAACGCAGGAAGAAACCCATGATGAATATTGATACAACGGTTCTTCCACTTGTCGCAGAAATCCGCGCTCATAACCTGCATATAACGCGCTAAAACTACCAAATCTATTGAATAGTTTTCGAGTATCTGATTCAAGTCAGACTCGTATTCTGCCTTGCCTTTTTTTGTATCAACCTGAAAAAAAGGAATATGAAAAGCTGTTGCAACATGAGCAAGGTCAGGATGATTGGAAATTATTACGGGTATTTCACAATCAAGCTCACCATCTGCGTGTTTAAGCAATAATTCATAAAGACAATGACTTGTTTTTGACACAAGCACTGCAACTCTTTTCTTTTTTCCAGTATCAAATACGTGCCAAATCAAATCATAGTTTTTCTCAAGCTTTTTGAATGACTGTGAAAAAGATTCAATTTCAAAAGAATCAGATGCACTGAATTGAATACGGCAGAAAAACATATCAATATCAACAGCCGTATGCTGTGCCAGATTAAGAATATTACCGCCGTTTCCTGCAATACAGGATGTAATATCTGCAATTATTCCGCTTTTATCAGGACAAGTCACTGTAAGTATATATTTCTTGGACATGCAAAGAATATACCATATTTACATGGTATTTTTCAATTACCCCGTCATAATTGGATATTCATATAATAATTCTCTATTTTTATAAAATAAAAATATATTTTTTTTAACTAACCCTTGCAAAATTGACTAAAGTTGTTATACTAAAAATATAGTCGAATAAAAAAAGTATTTCGGGGATTATGCTATGGAAAAGAAAATTTATGTTGTCGGTTTAGACGACAGCAACAAGGAAAACCAAGTCAATGCTGCTGTTTCGGCTGTGGCAGGGGTTTCTTCATGTACCGCCAATTCTGCAAAAGCACAGGTTCTTGTTGTTTTTGACGAAGGAACAGCTGGAATTGAAGATGCAATAAATAAAGCAATTTCAGGAACAGGCGTTGATGTTCTTAATTAATTAAATCTTACAAACAATGTAAGAAATAAAAAAGCCGGTCAGATAACTAACCGGCTTTTTTTTATCCGTAAAGATGTGGATATTATTGAATACAAATATTCGGAATATTAATATTCTTACTATTCTCCACCCTCATAACCTTCAGGATATTCTATATTAGTATAAACATTCTGAACGTCATCGTCTTCTTCAAGTTTGTCTGTAAGCTTGTCGCACTTTGCAGCTGTCTCTGCGTCAAGAGCCTGATAAGTAGATGGAACCATGGCAACTTCTGCAGAAAGAGGCTTCCAAGGATCGTCTTCTTCTTCCTCTTTCTTTTTGTCATCGGATGCAGGCTTCTGCTTTGCTTCAAAAGCTTCCATTACGGCTGTAAAGTCATTCGGTGTTGTTGTAACTGTTATAATACCATCTTCCGTTACGATATCTTCTGCACCTGCTTCAAGAGCAACGTCCATTACTTCTTCTTCTGAAACTTTTTCAGCGTCAAATTCAATAACACCTTTGCGTTCAAACATACGTGAAACAGAACCTGTTGTACCAAGGTTTCCGCCTGTCTTATTGAAAATATTGCGTACGTTTGCAGCCGCACGGTTCTTGTTATCAGTCAAGACTTCAACGAGAATAGCAACTCCACCCGGTCCGAATCCTTCATAAACAAGTTCTTCAAATGAGGTAGCACCGAGTTCTCCTGTACCTTTTTTAATTGCACGGTCAATGTTGTCTTTAGGCATGTTTGCAGCACGAGCCTTAAGAATAGCTGTTCTAAGACGAGGATTGGAGTTGGGATCACCACCGCCCATTCTTGCTGCAATTGAAATTTCCTTGATAAATTTGGTGAAAAGCTGACCGCGTTTTGCATCAGCAGCACCTTTTGCATGTTTAATGGTCGCCCATTTACTATGTCCTGACATTATGTCTCCTTAATATATTGATTACCAAATAATGACAAAGTTTACCATATTAAGAAAAACAGTGTCAATATACACCATCAAGGGACCAAAAGTTGACAAACTGATATAAAAATGTTAGTCTAATTTTATTATTTAGGAGTTATTATGAAAAATCGTTATTTTGCCATCTGCCTCTGTCTTTTAGCAACTCTTCTGCTTTTTTCCGGTTGTGGTGGTGGTGGAAACAGTATTTTAGGCGGTCATATATCCTTTATTAACGATTCAAATCCTTTTGTAGGAACATGGATTTGTGCTACTACAAAACAAGATAATCCAGGTGCTCACGTTTATAGATATGATAAATTAGTATTCACGACGGAAAAGGTAACACTTTCTTATATAGATGTTGTTGATTACGGTTTAACCACACAGCATACAGTTGAACTCTCAGCAGAAGGTACCTGGTATTTCTTGAATGACGGCTGTCACATATATATAAAACCGACCAAATATAACAATATTTTTATCAGCCCTACAGCCAGCGAAGACGGGACAATTCAGTATGATACGGCCGATGTCATTAACACCCGTACAACGGAAAGAAATAACAGATATGCGTTAAATCAAGAAATCCATTATACATATGCAATGAATGAGGGAAAAACACAATTTTCAATATCAAATGTTGCAGCTCCTTCTCAAGTTTGGACTTGGGACAGATGGTAATTTCCATTCAATCTAATTCACAGCATATACATGTAAAAGCATGTATATGCTTTTTTTTTACTAATTGACCTAAATCGCTATTGTTGATATATTCTTAAATGTAAACCCCTTGCCCGAAAGGGCCGACCGTCCATAAGGAGTAATTATGAGAAAATACGAATTAATGACCATCTTTCCCATTGAAGATGATCAGTTCCAGACAGGGCTCGCAAACGTTCACTCAATACTGAACGAGTTTGGAGCAGAAATCGAAAAAGAAGAACTTTTCGGTGAAAGAGATCTTACTTATGAAGTAAAGAAAAGAAACCGCGGAAAGTTCTACCTCTTCAACATTAAAGTAAATCCTGCAAAAATTGTTGAAATTGACCGCAAATTTAAATTGGATCCTATTTTAATGAAATTTATGTTTGTTCGCGTTGACGAATAAACTAAGGAAGGAGTTTACAGATGACAGATATTAATCAGGTTATGCTTATCGGAAGACTTACCAGAGACGCAGAACTAAAATACACTACCGGTGGTTTTGCAATCGGCAGTTTTTCTGTTGCTGTAAACAGGAGAAGAAAAAACGGTGAACAATGGGTTGATGAAGTAAACTTTTTTGACATCAATCTTTTTGGAAAATCCGCTGAAACTTTACACCAATACCTTGTTAAAGGTAAACAGGTCGCAATTCAAGGTGAGTTGCGTCAGGACAGATGGGAACAGGACGGGCAGCCTCGCAGCAAAATTGTTATTGTTGCAGAAAATGTTCAGCTGCTCGGAGGAAATTCTGGATCAAATGCCGCAGGACAGCAGTTTAACGGCGGGGGTTACAACCAGAACAAACAGCCTAATTCTTATCAGCCCAAACAACAGTCTTCTTCCCAATCATACAATCAGTTCGATGCAGGTCAGTCGTACGGCGGAGAATCTGATTTTCCGGAAGAAATTCCATTTTAACAGAATAGGAGTTAAATATGTCAGATACAAAAGATATCGATACAACACCTGATGTACAGATGCAGGATGTTATGCGCGATGCAGACGAAAGAACAGGTCGTCCGGCACCTAAAGGAAAAACATTTTTCCGCAAAAAGGTATGCCGTTTCTGTGCAAACAAAGCAAAAATTGACTATAAGGACGTAGATGGTCTCAGACGTTTTACAACAGAACGCGGAAAGATTCTTCCGCGCAGAATTACAGGAACCTGTGCAAAACACCAGAGACGTGTTGCTCTCGAAATCAAAAGAGCACGTGCTATCTGTCTGCTTCCATTTGTCGCAGACTAATAAAAAAACAAAGTCAGTTCTGTACTCCGAATTGGCTTTTATAACTTAGGAGCTTGAAACATGAAAGTAATTTTAAATCAGGACGTTAAATACCTTGGAGAAGAAGGCGACGTTAAAGTAGTTGCAAACGGCTATGCCCGCAACTATCTCTATCCTCGCAATCTTGCAGTTCCTTACAACGAAGCAACCGTTGCTCTCTTTGAAAGCCGCAAAGCAGAAATTGAAGCTAAAAAAGAAGCAAAGCGCCGTGACTCTGCAAGTCTCAAAGACAAATTACAGGCTGAAAGCCTTACAATCGTTATGCCGGCTGGAACAAACGGCAAACTCTACGGTGCAGTTACTTCACAGACAGTTATGGAACTGCTGCAGAAACAGGGATATGATATTGAGCGCAAACGCATAGAAATCCCCGGTGCTGCAATCAAGAGCGTAGGTAAATATACTGTAACAGTTCGTCTTTACGAAGCAGCTACAGCTGAACTCACTGTAGTAGTAAAGAGTCAGGAACAGGCAGCCAAAGAAGCTGAAGAAAAACCTGCCGAAGCAAAATCTGATTCAGAAACACCTGTAAAGGCAGAATAAGTGCAGCTCAAGGATAAAGTACCTCCACATAATCTAGAAGCCGAACAGGCAACTCTTGGTGCTTTACTCCTTGACTGGGAGGCCGTAGGTACCGTTATAAGGTATTTACGGCCGGAAAATTTCTATTCACTGCAAAATCAAAAAATCTTTTCTGCAATCCTAAGCCTTTTTAACAATGGTAAAACTGGTGATATAATAACACTCACAGAAGAATTACGGACTAACAACGAATTGGATTCGGCAGGTGGTCCCGGATATATATCATCACTTACCGATACTGTTCCGACATCAGCAAACGTAGAATATTACGCTCAAATTGTTCTTGAACTATCAGTAAAAAGAACTCTTATAAAAATTTCAAACAAGATTATTGCAGAATCTCATGATGAAAGTATTGAAAGCCGAGCTGTACTCGAAAATGCACAAAAAGAAATATTTGATCTATCAGATTCAAATCAGACAACATACTATAAAGCAGTTAAAGAAATAATCGGACCGACAATTGATGTAATACACAGACTCTATAAAAACAAAAAAGCCTTCACCGGCATTGCTTCAGGCCTTACAGACCTCGACACAATGACCAGTGGTTTTCAAAACTCGGAACTGATTATTATAGGCGCACGTCCTTCAATGGGTAAAACAGCTATGGCACTCTCAATGTTGCAGAATATTACAGTACACGATAAAATTCCGGCAGCTTTGTTTTCTTTGGAAATGTCTGATATGCAAATTATGCAGCGTCTTATTGCCTCAGAAGGAAGAATCCCGTCTCAAAAACTAAGATCAGGACTTTTATCTTTACAGGAATTGCAAAAGATGCAGACAGCTGCAGGCAATCTTTATGAAGCACCTTTGTACATAGTTGATACACCCAATATGAAGCTTTTGGAGTTAAGAGCAATAGCACGCCGCCTTAAAATGGAAAAAGACATAAAAATCATTTTCATTGACTATATTGGTCTCATTACAACCGAAAACACTCAAATTCCCCGATATGAGCAGGTTTCCGAGATTTCACGCTCACTAAAAAGCCTTTCCCGCGAACTTAACATCCCGGTTGTTGCACTTTCACAGGTAAGACGTGATGCAGAGTTAAAAGAACCTACCCTTGCAGATTTACGTGAATCCGGTTCTATAGAACAGGATGCGGATGTTGTTATGTTCATACATCGTGACAGAAAAACCGCAACCGAAGAACAGCCGGCAGGAATTGACACAAAGCTTATAGTTGCAAAACAAAGAAACGGTCCTATAGGTGATGTGGAAATTATCTTCCTCCCTTCATATACAAGATTTGAAAATAAAGCAGCCTCAGTCTGATTACGATTCAAAAAAAATACTTTCATTATCATCCTTTATGCTTTATTATTAATATAAAGGGGATGTTATGGAAACAGAATCTGATGATTATCTGACATTTATACTCGGTGATGTACTTTATGCAGTTGATGTCCGCTCCGTAAGGGAAGTCCTTGATTACGAACATGTTACAAAAGTTCCGCGTACCGTTTCATATATGAAAGGAGTTCTAAACATCAGGGGTACTGTCATTCCCGTAATAGATCTCCGTATGCTTTTTAACGTTGAACCTTCAGCTGACGAAGAAGATACTTCTATAATTGTCTCAGAACTTCATTGTGATGACGGAACCGACATAATGTTCGGCGTAGTTGCTGATTATGTTGAAAATGTTATCCAAATAAACCAGATAGATACCAACTCCGAAGAAAACACTGAAGACACACCTGTATCAGTGCTTAACGTTATGAACAACCGTTTTATAAAAGGACTCGGAAAAATCGAAAAACGCTTTGTCCTGATTTTAGATATGCAAAAAATAATATCTTTCATCGAAAAAGACATTGAAAACCCAAACAAAAAATAAATATGACTCTTAAAAAGAAACTCTCACCAACATTTATACAGTATATAGGGCTTTCGTTTTCTCTTTTTGCTCAGAATGATCTGCTCTCATACGCAGCGGCAGGTTCATTCGGTTTTTTATGTTCAATTGTTCCTGTAATAACGATGATTTTCGTTATAATTATACGCTTTTTTCACAGTTCACCCGATTTGCTTCTTGATTGGTTTCAGAACCAGAATATGTTGTTTGAAACTATTGATCTTCCCGAAATACTGGAATCTGTCCTTTCGGTAAAGAAAATCGGCTTTTTTGAAATAATCCTCGGCATTTCCATTTTTTGGCTTGCCAGACGCTTTTTTATTTATGCCATGAACGGCTTCCGACAAATATTCCGAACGCAGGCAGAACGGAAAAATTTTTTCTTTTCACTTATTGGATTTGCAGGAGAAGCCATACTCATAATCTGTATTTCCATAATCATTTCTTTTGTTTTATTCGTACTTTCAATTCTTAGATTAAAGACTATTCCTTTCCAAATTCCCGTTTTTTTGCAGCATTTCGGCAAATTTATTTCTAATTTTTCACCCGTTATCCTAATATTTATCCTTCTTACGTTAACATACCGTTTTGCATCCGGGACAAAACCTCCGCTAAAACTTTGCATACTGTCAAGTGCAGCTTCTTCGCTCGTATATTGGGTATTCCTGGTATTTTTCCATCTTTTTGTAAAAACATCCAATTACAATGTTATATACGGAGTACTAAGCAACATCATCATTATACTGCTAAGTGTCTATACTTTTTTTACGCTTATGCTTTTCTTTGCCCAGGTCATATTTGTATGCCAGTTTTTTCAGCCGTTACTTTTTGAACAGATGTATCTTTTATCTTGTTCCAAAGGAAACAAACTTCAGGAAGAAATAAAACGCATAATCTATCTGCAGCCGGAAGTTTTCTTTAATTCACATCTCATCAAATATACAATGGATTCAACACTGTTTGATATAGGAATGGATTCTGATTCCGTATATTACATAGTTAGTGGAACAATTTCCGTTTTTTCAAACAATCACTATGAATACCTTGAAGCAGGTTCCTTTTTCGGTGAAGCAGAATGTTTGCTCCACAAAAAGCATACATCAAGAGCTTCTTGCGTATCTGATGTTCAACTTATTCAGTTTCCTGAGCAGGAATTTCAAAAACTGATAGCATTCAGTCCTGAAGTAAACAAGACAATCCTTTCAAGAATTGCTCAGATCGATCAACAAAAGAAACAGATATAAAAGCTTATTATTCCCAAAAAGACGCTTTTATGCTATGTTTTAACCGCAACAAACTTCATAAAAGGATATATTTATGGCACGTGAAAAAATCGTTGTACTGGACTTTGGAAGTCAATACGCCCACCTTATAGCAAAGCGTTTCCGCATTCTGGGCTACTATTCCGAGATTGCCCTGCCCTCAAGCTCCCTTGAAATTTTTAAGGACGCAAAGGGAATTGTTTTTTCAGGCGGTCCTGCATCAATTTATGATGAAAAGATTCCCGAGTTCAACGAACAAATATTTTCACTGCCAATACCTATACTCGGATTGTGTTACGGACACTATGTTGTTGCCAAGCATTACGGCGGCAAAATTGGCAAAGCACCGGTCGGCGAGTTCGGCTATGCGCACATAGAATCAACTGAAAAAACAAAAGACTGTCCGCTTTTTGTCGGAATCGAATTGCCGCAGCAGGTATGGATGAGCCATCAGGACGGCGTTCTTGAAAAACCGAAAGATTTTGAAGTTACAGGCTTTACTAAAGACTGCCCGTTCGCGGCATTGCAAAACTTAAAGGAAAAACGCTTCGGCCTGCAATTCCATGTTGAAGTAAAAGACACTCCCTGCGGAAATCAGATCTTTGATAACTTTGCCAAATTCTGCGGAATGAGCAGAAACTGGGATCAGAACAAGGTTCTGGACATCATTCTTGAACAAATAAAAACTGATGCCAAAGACCGCAATGTTCTGCTGTTTCTTTCGGGCGGCGTAGATTCTACCGTAGCATTTGCACTTCTTAACAAAGCGCTTGGACAGGAACGAGTTCTCGGTCTGCACATAGACAACGGCTATATGCGCAAAAACGAATCCGCGATTATTGCCGAACGCTACAAAAAAGCGGGTTTCAGTAACTTTATATGCGAAGATGCGTCAGCCACATTCCTTGCCTCTATGGGAAAAGAAACAGACCCGCAGAAAAAACGCAAGGCAACCGGTGAAACTTTTATAAAAGTACGCGATGAGGTAGTTAAAAAGCTCAAACTTGACGAAAACAAATGGCTTCTTGGACAGGGAACACTTTATCCCGACATCATAGAATCGGGCGGAACTGCAAATTCGCATGTAATAAAAACACACCACAACCGGGTTGAGGGAATTCAGGCACTTATAGCAAAAGGGCTCATCATCGAGCCGCTTAAAGACCTGTACAAAGACGAAGTACGTCTTATCGGAAAACAACTTGGTCTTGAAGACATTCTCGTAAACCGCCATCCATTCCCTGGACCGGGTCTTTCAATAAACGTTCTCTGCAACGACGGCAAAACTGATATAACGGCTGAATTTGAAAAATCACAGAAAGAAGTAAAAGACTTTATTCGTAAGTCCGATGATTTTGCTGCAAGGTTTTTTGAAAGCGAAAACAGCTCTAAAAAACCGGAATTTGTGCAGGCCGGTATTCTGCCTGTAAAATCCGTCGGGGTTCAAGGAGACTTCCGTACATATCGTTTTCCAGCTGTTCTGCGGTTCAACAATATATTTGAAAGTTTTCCGTCATGGAAAAGCCTTGAAGAAGCTTCTTCCTTCATAACAAACGGAACCAACGAGGTGAACCGCACCGTTATTTCACTCTACGAAAAACCTTCCTGCGAGCTTTGTGAGGGTTACTGCGACAAGCACAGACTTGATCAGACAAGGGAAGTTGACAAGATTGTTCTTGATGAACTTAAAGCATCCGGCTGGTATTCAAAAATATTCCAGCATCTCACGATAAATCTGCCGTATAGTGCGGAAAAAGATCACTGTTCTATAGTTCTGCGACCTGTTGTTTCGGAAGACGTTATGACAGCACGCTTTGCACATCTGCCGGTAGATTTGCTCAAAAGAATAACGGATAAAATACTCGCACTCGGCTTTGTGGATTCGTTGTTCTACGACATCACAAATAAACCGCCGGCAACATTCGGCTGGGAATAAGGGGATTGCAAGCAATCCCAACGCCTTTTTGCAGAGCAAAAAGGCGCGGACAAACAAAGCTGTTTCATTATAATATTAACTTGAGCGACCCCTGTGAGATTTCCCCTTTTGGGGAAATCTCAAAAGCAAAAAGGCGCGGACAAACAAAGCTGTTTCATTATAATATTAACTTGAGCCTCGCTCCTTTCTCAGTTTTCGACTTTCATTTTCATGCTCGTCAATTTGTTATTTTACATATCATCTATGGATAGACCGGAAACTTTTTGGGTGTAACCGTTTAAGTTTTGCATGAAGGCATCTGCTTTGGACTGAACTTTTGAAAGGTTAATATTCTTAGCCTGGCGTTTTACTTCGTAGATGGTGCAGGATTTTTCCAAATCGTTTATGGCGATGATGTCAATTTCGTTTTTGGATTTTTTATCCCACCAGCCGCCGATTTTTGTAATCTTGCCTTCTTCCTTTATTTTTGCTGTAAAATACCGTTCCAGAGTTTTTCCTGTGAAAGTTTCATAATCGCGGAGAATGAGCTCTTTTAGTATGTCGTAATTTCCAAGCTCGATTAAGTCCTGATGGGAATAAATGAAACGAAAATAAAAGAGCATGTATTCGTCTATAATCTGCCATCTTGTATTGCGGCTTTCTGACTTTGAAAGTAATGGGCGAATTTGATCTGTGATTCCGAATACTTTTTGAAGGTTTTGCAGATAAGCTCCGGTGTTTTTCTGAATAACAGAATCTATTTCACTTTGAGTTGTGAGTCCTCTCGAAATTGCCTGAAGAATCGAAAAATAGATTCCATAGTCTTTGCCTATTTCACCAATTAAGATGTCACGGCCATCTACGAGGAATGGGGATGACATATTGCAGACTGAAGCAATCATTTTTGCTTTTGTCGTTGCACCTGCGTTCATCAGCAGAAAGATGTATTTCGCTACACCTCCACTAAGCATGTAAAGGCAAAGAAGATCTTCTGCTTTGTATTTTGGATTGAAGTCCTGCAGAATTGTTTTTACAGCTGATGGTGTAAAAGGCTTTAGGTGAATGTTATGTGTTGAACGTCCAAATAAAGGCTCTTTTTCGTCCTTGAAGATTCTTGTCATTAGTGAATAGATTGAACCGCAGACAATCAGATTTATTTTTGATGTTGATTTCTGACTGTCCCAGATGTTCTGCATCTGGCTGAAAAAAGCTTTGTTTATATACTCAATATCCTGGAATTCGTCTATTACAAGTGTGAAATGATTTGTCCGTGAATATGTCATTATCTGTTCAAATAAGTCTGAAAGCTTGTCCACTTTACCAAAAATTTTTAGTCCAAGGTTTTCTTCCAGAGTTTTTTGCCATTGTTCGCAAAGGGATTTTTCTGCGCTACGAGATGTAAATAGATATGCACTTTTTTTTCCGTTTATAAAATGCTTAAGAAGCTGCGTTTTACCAATTCGGCGGCGGCCTGTGAGAACTGTAAAACAGGCTGTCTTTCTTGACTGCTCTTCAATTTGTATCAAAGCTTCGAGTTCGCTAGTTCTGTCGTAAAACTTTTCCATTTTGCAGCTCCTTATAATTGTGATTAATTTAATATCCATTAAATTAACAATCATTATATTATCAAACTTTCTTAAAATCAATAGAATGACGTACCTGCGATCGGCTGATTTTGTCTTCAAAACAACTTTAATATTTCAGAGAGCGGGTCCCAGCGAACTTTGAATATACAACCTGCTCACGGCTAATCCTGTGCCGCAAAACAGCTTTTATACTGCTCTTTTCTTAGGTTTCACAATTGGCTTCTTTGAACGGTTCTTTTGTATATAATTACATTTCGTTTAATAAAAAGAGACTGAAAACATTTAAAGGTCATCATCCAAATCATCTATATCATCCTCGTAAAAATGAAAAACTCCTTCAACTTGCTTGCCAAAAACCTTAGCAATATCTATTGCAAGTTTTAAGGACGGATTATATTTTCCCTTTTCCAGTGCGCTGATTGTTTCTCTGTGATTAAAATAACTGTGCAAACTTAAACACTCCCCTTTCTCAAAAAAAATTTATTGCGGCCTTCAAAATTCTTCCTCTATGAATTCAGTTATACATACTCCAGTGCTTCAAAATTTCTCCTCCAGTTCTTCAAGTATGAGTACTAGAGTGCGCAAAAATAATCAGACTATGGCAGTTCTTTGAGTAGCTACGTGAATATTTTTAAGTATGTACGTGCACAAAAATTTTTAGCTACGTGTTTAAAAATTTTTCCTCTAGAAATTCAGTTATAATTACGAGCGTGTTTAAAAATAATTTGGCTATGGCGGAACTTTGAGCAGCTACGTAAAAATTTTTAAGTACGTACGTGCATAAAAATT
>JAEEGL012453784.1_pt1 | contig 23797 bp, 24 predicted proteins | sample 9134231 | NCBI WGS metagenome assembly JAEEGL01 (sample SAMN16246548, study PRJNA631951) | gut metagenome | biome: gut microbiome; feature: rumen; material: fiber-attached | host: Bos | place: Iran: Karaj | collected 2018-10 | reverse complement strand
GCGCCCAGCAGCGCATAGGAGAACATATACACGATGACGTGCGGCGCGAACCAGGGACTCTGCAGGGCCGGCATCAGACTCTTGGAGTGAATGCCCGGTTTGAGCAGGTTCACACAGATGAACACGAAGGAGAGCAGCGTACTGAAACTCAGGATCCATTTGTAGCGCCAGCGGCTGTAGACTCCTCCGGCTGACCTGGCACGAGCTGCTTGACGAGGATACCTTCATCATCAACGAGCAGAAGACCGGGAAAAGGCGCATCATCAAGGTCAATGACACCTTCAAGCGGTCCATCATTCAGCCCTGCTACGAGAAGATCCGCATCCGGAAGATGAGTGAGCCGGTATTCCTCTCCAAGATTGGCAAGCCTTATACCGCCGACAGGCCCAATGTGATGTTCAAGGGCATCCGGGTCAAGTACAGGCTCTCCATCAAGCGTTTCACCACGCATAGCCTCCGGAAGACCTTCGCCAAACGGGTCTATACGATGGCCGGGAACAGGAGTGAGGATGCGCTGGTCCGGTTGAGTGAGATGCTGGGCCATTCCAGTACCGCCATTACGAGGAGATATATCGGTTTGACGCAGCAAGTGATGGCTGACACGTACGATATGCTGGAATACTAAAAACGGTTCTAATGTCTAGAACCGTTTTTTAAGACTATTGAAACTTGCGTTTCTTTTCCATCCTACTAATAGTACGCCGGTCAAAACACTCAATTCCCAAAATAGTAGGTTTCGTTCGTAATTTCGGGCTCCTCCAAGGTTATAGCAAGTCCTGAAGATTTCGTGGAAGTTCCAAGATTGATATTGACACGATTAATAGCATTTCTCTTGAATTGAACAGTCTTGGTCCCCAAATTCTGCGTTACACCGACTCCACGATTCCAAACAACTCCGACAGTGAAGTTCTCCGCGTAGTTATCTGCATACTGCCAGGCACTTTTCAAATCGAAAAAGCTCCATGTTGTCGCGCCGAATTGCGTATCCTGAGTGATGCCGGAATTTGAATGAAAGGTCTGGTCACTATTTTTAATGGTTACTGTCACATTTCCATCGGTTATGCCAGAAACAGAAAGAGAAATACCAAACGAAACCCTTTTCATTGGAATAGACAAAGCGTTACCATCTGAAGGAGTAAAACCACTGACTTCTCCGTAAAACCTGTCTGCTTGAGGATATTTCAAGTGCGAATTCAAACTCGTTGATAGTCTTCCGTACTGTAAATTTGTAAAATAAACAGAAGAAGAATAATTAAAATGATTCGAAAGAGGACGTGAGCATAAATGACCATCTTTGGCAATAAAAGGAAGAAGATACTGCCCACTTACATAATAAACCGTTGACGTGCTGCTCGTCGCACCAACTGGAATTGATTTGGTCGAAACTGAGGAATTCGTAGCTTCGTAAACAAGACTCTTCCCGTTTTTCACAACAGAACAAACGAATTTGTACGTTTTTCCAGTATGAAGATAGATGTTCATGTTCGACACATCATCAAACAAACCATAAGCATAATAGTCCGAGCCCTGATAAACCTGGACCCCTATTAAATCATTTGTGGAGAAAGCTTTGGTAAGCGGCATTTCCTCCACATTAATCTCCCCACTAAGATTCAAATGAACCAAAACCTTATCACCATCTGAATTGGATTCAAGAATGGGCTCTTTTGTACAGCCAGACAGAATTGCAGCTACCATTAAAGCGATTACATATACTTTTTTCATATTCAGTCCTCCGGTTCCGGGTTAACAATGATATCAATCAGTCCGTCAGTATTTATGCCCATATTGATGATATTATCATCGTTCCACTCCTCTTCTGTCAAAGATACTGATGCAGATGCAGAATCTGGGGTAACGCTGACGGTAATTGTTGTCAGAACATTTCTCTTGAAAGTAATGTTGCTGGATCCAGACAGATTCCACTGGTCAAACTTGCTGCTCGTGTAAGACCAGGTAACTGTTCCAGGGATAGTGGATTCATTCTTCCAACAATCGTAAACATTTGTATAAGAGTGCAGGTCATTACCACTGACATAATCCGAAGATGTTGCTGTCCTATCTAGGAGTGATGTCCCATCCGCCTTAACTACTGCATTCAAGGATCCTTCTGGAACGCCCTTGATGATAAGTTTCATCCCATAAACCGTTTTTTTCAACAGGATTGTTGCAACTCCACCAGCGACAGGTGTATAGGAATCCAACTCCCCGTAATACCGATGAATTCTCGGATATGTTTGAGTGTAAGCCGCGCCTGTAGTCAAATTACATACTACAGCATCTCCATTGCCTATTCCAGACAGATACTCTCCTGTGCTGTTGGAATACACGAAAGAATTCCCTAACTGTGTAGAAGAAGCTTTGTTGGTCTGAAAAGGTTTCGCATAGCCTTGATAAGTATTCCCATCATATTGTCCATAATAGAGAGAGTGCTCCCCATTCTTCGCGAAAGTGCAAGCAAAACGGTACTTGTATCCAGACAAAAGCGTAATCGTCATGTCCTCAACATTATCAAAGAGACCATATGCGTAGATATCATTTGTATTTCCATCCTTTTCTTTGTCAAAATATACATTGATACCATAGATACCTTCGTCGGTAGATGCTCTAGTTGCCGGGTCAGAGGAAACACTAAAGTCACCACTAATACCCAAACTGATAGTAATAGGAGTCCCATAGTCAACTTTGTTTGTTACTGCCTTATCGCAGGACCATAGAACAGTAACGGCAAACAATACTATAGTTACTTTTTTCATATTCTCAATAATTAATTATTAGTGTCATGTCCTCGCCAAATAAATCTTCGCCCGTAGTGATTTTGCCTGTCCCGGGTTCAGAAACAAGCGCAAGCGTAGCAGTAATTTTCTTCTTTCCGCCTTTGCTGAAAACCTTATTGTAACCGGAGGAAAGGTCTGCCTGATAAACACGACCGGCATCATCTACTGCTGAGATTTTGTATTCAGCATCACCAAGGTCTGTTGGAGCAACCATCATAAACGCTTGAAGCAGTTTGTTCGCATCAACGGTGACATTCTTCAAATTCAAGACAACATGGTCGCTTTCCGCTGCTGTTATCAAAGGAAGATTATTATCCAGGATGTTCAAATAAACAGCAGTCTTGAAGACTTTCTGATTGGAGTTGATTGAAATCGTGGAAATATTAGTCACAACAGGCAACGTAAGATTAAGCCAAACAAGGCATCCCATATGCTGCATTGAGAAGGTCACACTTCCTTTCACCACAGGGGTCGGAACCGATGCGAGATAGTCATAATTTCCAATATGATTTAGGTTATTCCCGTTCTGCACCTGACCTGTAAAAACCAGCGGGATATGATTCGCCTTTTTGTTCATATACTCAAAAGGATAATAGGCTGAATATGTTGCATTATTCTTCAGACCCCATCCGCCACCATTGAACTTGGCATATGCTCCATCCGCTTCTTCGCCAATAGGGAATGCAACCTGAAATCCGGTATTAGGAAAGATACCTATGGTATCCGTGTTCTCCCAACCATAAATGATATTATTCCCATCCAGGGTCGTAGATGTTCTGGTCGCCGTTTCATCCTGAAACGCCTCTATCAAAAAAGAAATCTCAGTCAAATCTTTCTCTGATTCAACCTCGGTCCTGCTGCAAGACAACAGAAAGAAGGCTATCAGTGATAAGGCTGATAGTAATAGATAATAGAATGACCTCATCGTGAATACAATTAGTCGCCAAACGGGTCTCCCGGGTCAATCTCGGCACCTGGGTCGGACATGATGTTTTTTTCAATTGAACATTGAATCACTTCTGCTTCAGGCGCTTGATAATCGTTCGTCCGGAGCAAATCCTTTTTCAGACAGGTCTTCATAATAAAAGTCTATTGCCTCACCCGGCTTCTTGGTAAGATATAATACAACAAAAGTGTGAAGCCTACTTTCGCTTATCATGTAGGAGGCTGTGGAAGAGCCGGAACGCAATAAACTACTGATAATACTCCACACTCGGCAGATATGGAGTACCCCCCAGAATGGGGAAGGACCGCATAATCAATGCACGAACTGAAAGAATCATCATAATCCTGCGTTGTTGAAAACTTCCACATTTTCCACAAAGGACTAACGAAAACACTTTCGCTTTATGTCTGTCACCTATAGATGACAATGCAAATATAGGGATTTGTTTGCAATAGCCTAGTTTTATACACCCTTATTTTGCATGATGAGATGAGCTCAAAACATGTTTCTTGTATCAACCATCACCATAACGGATCGGAAAGACCGTTGGGCGACGCTTCCGCAGGATATGGAAGAGGAAGGAATCCGTTGGAATTGGATATAGCCGATCCACCCCAATCCATTCACGGGCGGAAATAGATAACGGCATCTATATGGCGAAAACAAACGATCACCCCTGGAATGATCGTTTCCTTTCTTCCCTCCATCCTGTAATCTCCTATTTCAATTACCCCGAAACATACATTTCACCTCTTTTATTTGTCCGAAAACATGCCTTCAGCATGATAAAACAACCCGAAAACATGTAAACGAGGTAAAATAATAACCCGGATACAGTGTTTCCTAGTAATAAAACTACCCAAAACACTGCATCACTGGTCATTTATTAAGAAGAAAAGATGGTTTAGGGTGATTATTTGACCACCGCGTTAGTCTCGCAAAAGAAAAAAAAGCCCCTGGATTGTCTCCAGGGGCCTATTTCGTTTAATTGATGATTTCAACTTTGCTGGCGACGATGTCGTGGACCGTTACAGACTCGCCGGTCACTTTTCTGCGTTGCCTCACGCGAAGCCTTCCGACGATGTGGACGGTATTCCCGACTTCCAGCTGATCGAGATGCTTGATTTCTTCACTTTCCCACGCGGTGACGTAATGCCAGGTGGTTTCGATGGTCTTGCAACCGTCTTGTGCGAAGTGCTCGCATTCTGTGACGATGACGAGGGTACCAACCTTGGCGGTGCTGAAACCATTGACGTAGATGCTCCAGAGGGTTCCGACAAGTTCGATTCTGTTCAGATGTTCCATAGTGCTAGAAGAGATTGATTGTTTCGTCTGCGAAGCTGAATGAGCCTTGTTGACGATTTCGTGAGATACTTGCATGATTTGATTTTTGGGATTTTGGAAACAGGGCTGGAATGGTTTCTTTGCGAAGATTCCAACCCTGAATCCTGTCAGTTATCAGTGTAGTTATATGTCTTTATATTTGGTGACAAGTGGGAATTGGCGTTGAAATGCCGGGGATGTGGGGGAGATGGAGTATGCCCTCGTATTACATCAAAACGGCCCTTGAAGGTGGGTCCAAGAGCCGTTTCATGTAATTCAAGCACGCAGGAACCGCTTTGTGTTGCTGCTTACCAGGTCGATAATCTCCTGATGATATTCCGTGAACTTGTTGCATGCACCGAAGCACTGGAGAATCTTTCCGTCCTTGAGGGATATCTCTATCGTCTCCACGGGCTTGTCAGGATGGTCTCGCATCCTTGCCGACAGCACCAGGGAATCCTTCTTCCCGTAGTATGCGTTGGTATAGACGCAGTGGTGCTGAAGCTTGCCTTCATGCCGGTAATCCTCCAGTGATGCAAGGACGATAACAACCATTCTCTCGTTTCCGAAGGTGATGCCGAAGTACTTGGACTTGGATTCCAGGATAGCCATTTTCTCTTTCTCCTTCCTCTTGATCTCCTCCAGTCGCTGACGTTCCAGGATCTCCTCCTGCTTCCTGGCAAGCCGGTCATGCTCTCGCTGGACTGTCTCCATGTCCCGGTAGTTGTACCGGTCGGGATCCTTCCCGAAGTACTCCAGCAGGTCCATGTAATCCAAGAGAACCGTAAGTTCATCTGAGGTCATTGGCGGTGTCCTGAGCAAGGCCTTCCAATGCTCCACAATGCGAATGGCATCTCTTCCGAGATACTTTTCAGCCAGTTCGAGACGACCAAGCTTCCAGAGCGTTTCGAAGTTGTTGTCTGAGAGCAGATGCGTGAAGACATCCTCCGCGCAGAAGTCATGGAAGTCATTCTTGAATCCGTTGCGTTTCAGCAGGGGAGAACAGCTCATCCTGGGATAGAATGCATCAGGAATTACGTGGTAGTACGTATTCCTGTAGCCATACCTATCGCAATCCCGCTTGATGGACAGTTCAGAAGTGAGGCTGTACGGACAGATCCTGTAGTACGGGTACATTCCGATGCAAAGTGCCCTGATGGTATCTTTACCGTCTTCTGAAATCCAGTGCTGGAGGACTTCGGCGAAGATGGTCTTACTCTTGCCTCCGATGCGTCTCTCGTCCTCGATGTAGAAGATGCGAATGACCGTGAACTCCCTGCATTTCCTGACGATTCCGTAGTACAGTCTCTCCTTGAACACCCGTTGCTTGGAATCCTGCTTATAGGTAAGTATTGCACCACAGTGAGGACATCTGGACTGCTTGCCTTTCCATCTGTGGCCACAATCCACGCAGACGCATTCATTGGATTTCGTGCGATGGATTGCATAATGTGGAATGACATGCTTGAGAGCCCATCTCATCTGTGCATCCGTGATCGAAGACAAGGAAGAGGCGAGTTTCTCAACCCGCCTCTCCAGTTGTGTTCTCGGTTTCATCAGTCGAACGAGAGTAGAAGTTGTTCTTCCTCCTGCTGGAGTTTGGCCACCATGGGCTTCTTCCCGGCATTTCTCAGACGAGTGACTTCATCAGCCAGGACTTTCTCCTTGGCCTTCTGTCGCATCTCCTCGATCTCTTCGGCAGTGAGTTCGACTTGATGGTTGACAACAACTTGGCAGTCCTTCATGGCAGGGACATCCTTGATGCCTTCTTCCACGAAGTAGTGAACTGCCATCGAGTAGATCTCAGGGTCTGTGAATCCGTTCATACCGGATTTCTGAACCTCTGACAGGACGAAGTTGACGCATCCTTCCATCGTCTTGGAGGGATTGTTGAACTTGTCCGCGAACAGCTGGTCCTGCTGGGCCATGCTGCTCAGATACTGTTCCAGCGTTTCCTGGAATGCTCTTGTACCTTTCATGACTGTGTATTGATGAATCTTGAAGGAGCTTTCCGGAAGGAGAACCCCTTGCGTGTTATGATTGTAGCATAGCTGAGGACGAGGGATTCCCTTGCCCTTGTGGAAGCGACATACATCTTCTTCCACTCGCCATTGAAGAACTCTTCGACCTCATCAGGTGACTTGTCCTTGCAGAAGTATGGATTCGGGAACTGTCCTTCCTCCAAACCCATGATGAATACGTGATCCCATTCCAGCCCTTTCGCTGAGTGGATGGTGGACAGCGTGAGAAACCCGTTATCGGTGGGTATGGGACATTCCGGATAGTCTGCCTCATAGAACTGCATGAACCTCTCCTTGTCAGTTGCGAACGCAGCCAGGTAATCAGAGATGGAATCATAGTCGTATGCCCACGACTGGAAGTCCAAGTAATCCTGAGTGATGGTGTCATCGTCAGTTGGATCCATCATGATTTCCGACACGATGAGGGCCGCTATGTCACCAAACGGCATGTAAGCGGCCTTCTCGCGTATGGAGGTGATGATCTCGCCCAGCTGGGATTCGTAGAACTTGGATTTCTTGCGTTTCCCATCGACGGTGATGTTGATTCCGGCATACTCTGCGATCTTCCGGATGCTGTATGCGTTCTCGCTGTCCACGATGCGGAGGATGTGGTTCAGGAAGCGGATATGTCGTTTGAGAGTCTTTCTCCCCCCGAAAACCTTGTAAGGTATCCTCTCCTTCTGCAACTGATAGATGAGATGGTCCAGATACTTGAGGTTGTTGCACAGGACAGCGCAGGAGCTGATGTTTCCAGCCTTCTTGATGGATTCCAGCACCTTCTTGGCCTCCTCGACCTCATCCAGTGCGGACTTGATGGCGATGTGCCCCGCTTCATCACACCTGGATTGCAGCTGCAGGTTGTCGCAGTCCGTGAAATGGAATCCATTCACATAGTCAGCGATGGCCTGTCCACACCTATAAGTGATGGTGAGAGACTTCACCTCGTGGCGCTTGTGCCTTGACAGGAATCCGTCCAGATTCTTGTAGGAACCGCCATTGAACTCGAAGATGTTCTGACGAGGATCCCCGACGAGGAACACTTTCATGGCAGGATTGATCTCCAGCATCTTCTCCAGTATGGAGTAGTGCTGTTCGGAGAGGTCCTGAGCTTCGTCAAATGCCATGACGGTCACTTCTCCAGCGAGGTATTTCCGGAACGCAGGGTTGTTGTCCATAGCTTCGATGAAGAGACGGAGAATGTCCTGCACGGAAATGACCTTGAAGGCGTTCTTCACTGCTCCGATTGTCTGCTTTACATCATCGGGAAGGTTTCCGGGATTTGATTTCAAACATGAGAGAATCTGGTATGCAGAGTATCTCTCGCCATATTGACGTGAGATATCCTCTGCGAGTTCCAGCAGTTCCTCATCATCAAGGATGGTGTAGTCGAAGTCCTTGGAGAACTTCTTCATCATCCTGTAGCAGTAGGAGTGTATCGTCCCGCTGAATAGGGAATACTCCTTGGTGATTCCGACCTGTTCCAGCTTCTTCTTGAAGCGTTCTCCGATCTGACGTGCTGCAGTATTGGTATATGACAGCGCGACGATCTTTTCCGGTCGTTCGGAAGTCTGGATGATGTCAACCAGCTTGCTTGTAAGAAGCATGGTCTTTCCAGTTCCCGGCCCTGCACAGACATAGACGATATCTGCCTTGCAGAGGACCGCATCCCTCTGCTGTTCGTTGAGCCCGGCGAGATAGGATGCTTGGATTTGTTGTTGATTGTACATATCTTTGTCTTGTCTTAAGATTGAAGTAGCCCTCCTCCTTAGCTAGCATTAGGGAAGAGGGCTTCTTCCGTTCATTTAGCAGAGGAACCAGCGGTATTCCAGGTCTCCGTGCAGTGCACGAGCCAATCCGGTCGTCACCTTCGTAGCGTTGTCAGCACGGTCCAGGAAGTTGTCGATGTAGGAGCTCTTGTTGGCTCCGGTGAAGAGGTTGTACACCCTCCAGAGGTCGATCGAGCCGTCTTCTGACTTGCAGAAGGCGTCATCATGGTAGTACGCATTGGCAACGAGGCCTATCTGCGTATCCGTGAGCAGCAGTTCAGGGAGTTTCTTCCTCTCCGCGGATGGCAGGTACTGATACAGTCTGCACCTTCCGAGGAACTGTGCGAACTGCGATTCGGTCATCCTGCACCCTTGAAAAGCCTCCATGAGCTTGAGGTGCTTCATGATGTCGTAACTGCGGAACAGCTCGACAGCAGAAGAAAGCAGTGCTGCGATCTCCATTACGCGGATGGAAGCCTTGTATCCGTCGGTGGATACGCAGAGGTTGCAGCACACCATGTTCTTGAAGCCGATGAACAGCTTGAACTTCTCGGGAGCTTTCCTGGAATACAGGTTCTGCTCGTTGTAGGCACGAACTCCTCCGATTGTGAGATTGAGCCTGCATCCGTTAATCTCCTGGAAGATTGTGGGGATGTCGAAGCAGAACATCATACGTTCGTAGTAGATGGTCTTGTCAGATTCCAACAACTGTGAAACTGGCTTATGAATCGCCTCAGGAATGCGACCTTTGACCACATGCGAGACGCGGATGGAAGGATCGCTGATCTCCTCATACGGGAAGACCTGCTTGGCGGCATCGAACACCGATTCGATAAAGCTCTGATGGGAGATGGTTACCTCGTTGTCTTTGGAGAACACCGGGATGATGCAGTCCTCTTTTAGATGGCTCATCTCGACCTCCTTTGTGTTGGCCTCGATGAACGGAAGGTTAGCGGGTGCCTTGTGGGCTTCTTCCACGGGTTGGAAGATGGGCAGGACAGTCACTTGGTGGCTATCCTGTGGGATGAGACCTTGTTGGGTTCTCATCGGAAGGAATGAAGATTCCATGATGAAATGGGTTTATTGGGGTTGTTGTTGGCCAGCGAAATACTGGCTTCTGGACTGTCTCCAGCCTTGTTGCCTCGGTTGTTGAACCGGAGCTTGCTGGGATTGAGAGTACTGTGCGGGTTGCTGCACAGGTTGTTGTGGATACTGGACTTGCGGTTGTCCATACTGAGGTTGCTGCTGGTCAGGAAGATCCTCTCCGGCGTAGATGTAGAGACCGAGACCGTGACGTGCACAGGCTTTCGTGAGCGAGCGTTGGATTGCTCGGTTCACGTCAGTGCTTCGGATGGACTCGTAGGGGATGGACTGGTTGCGTGCATCCATGACAGGCAGGTATTCGATGTGCTCGATACCCTGGATGGTGACACCGGTCTTGACCCAGCAGGTTCTCCCGTCGGTGAAGTAATTCCACCCTTCGGGACTTTCGTAGATGGTGTAGTTGGCATCAGGGAAATGGGATTTCACCATCTGCCACGCCCACGCCCAGGAGAGATAGGTCAGATTGCCTTTCTTCTCCGTGTGCTGATTGCAGTTCACTGCGGTCAGCGTTGCAAAGACACTTGGTTCTTGCATGTAAAAATGGGTTTTGAGGTTGAACAATACAGCAAGAGCCGCCCATCCAGAAGTGGATGAACGGCCCTGACTGTTGGAATATGTATTCGACTATAGTCTGTTGAACAACAAAGTCTTTATTGGAATTATCTAAGATAGCATGGAAGCATTATTCCGAACCGCCATCAGCTTGAGGTCATCGTCGAGGTTCTTTTGGTAGTTGTAAAGGAACGCAATCCTTGCCTCCTCCAGATATGTCATCATATGGGGCAAGGCTTCAGTCAATGCATGGATACCGCTTGCGAAGGTCATACTTTTAAAGGCACACCATCTTGCATCATCCACATGAATCATTATGTCCAAGTATCTGCAGTTGCATTGATTGGCAGTTTTCTTTGCGAGTTCCAGTTTGAAAGCATCCTCTATGAAGTACATTACACTTAAATGGATGTGCGGAATGTCACCATACTCAAGACAGTATTCTGCATCTTTTGTTGCAAAACGGATGACATCCTTGTCCTTTAGGATTGTTTTCACGCCGATTCCCTTCAGTGTATCTTCTATTGTCTTGTCAGTGATAGGCCCGTCTTCCACTAGCCTGAAGGAGTTGTCGTCCTTCCCGAACTTGGTTTCAATTCAGATGACGAACCCGATGAAACCGGCTAATAAAGCCAGTATCAAGATTGTTTCTATTGTAATTATCATAGCATAAAGTGTTTCGTTAAACTAAATGACTGACCCTACCCCCGTAAGGTCGGCCATCTAAATGAGATTCCCCATAGCGATTAGGGGAGGGGGCTTATCTGGTAGTATTATTCCGTGTGGACAATACGTGAATAGAAAATATGTGGGTAATGAATATTGAAATAACTATCTTTGTAGAAACAAATAACTTAATATTATGAGACGTTCCCTTAAGCTAGCTTTTATTCTATTCTTTGTACTCCTGCTTTCATCCTGCGTTTCTTCCACGAATAATTCAAATAAACTTCTTGGAAATTGGGAGGCATACGATGTGTCTTTTGAAGATGAGAATGGTGTAGAAGTGGACTACAATTTCTATGGTTATTTCCCATTCCGTTTTGAATTCAAGAATGATGCTGTCGTTCGTTGGGAGGTATGCAAGTATGAGGACAACGGTTTCACTGATGATACTAGTATTCTTACCACATATTATTATGTCGAGAATAAAGATATCTATGTTATGGAAGCCAATCCTTTGTTCTTTTATAGTAATGGAAAGCTCAATTATACTGACCAAGCTATGGAGTCAGTGTATGATGGGACTCTTTTATTACGTATCACGATTGAGAAAGGAGAGTTACGTTATACCCTGGAAAGAAATGATTGCACAATAACGATTAAGTTTAAGAAAGATTAGATACCAGTTAATACGCTCACCAATTCGGTGGGCGTTTTTTATGAGTAATTTGAATTGACGGTGATAGTGAGTATATTTGCCCATGAAACACAGAACCGCATGAAAAGAATCATAACCCTTGTCACTCTATTCATCGTTTCCATCGTTGCATTTGCTCAGCGTTCAGAAGGTACTGCATCGACAAACCTTGATGGAAGATCACTTGTTGGCAGCATTCCTAAATTGACGACATCCGGCCAGGTTGATGGAACAGTTGTCGTTACGATCAAGGTGGATCAGTATGGTAACGTAACTGCAGCAGAGGCTGGCGGTGAAGGCTCCACAATAGACAATAACAGCGTCTTGACTGCCGCGAGAGCGGCTGCCTTGCGTGCCCATTTCAACACGAGCGCTAATGCACCGGTTGTTCAAGTCGGCACCATTACATATACATTCGTGTCTTCCGGATTGGCCGAGACAGATGATAGTGTCCTCAGATTCGTAGGGGTCCCTATTGGTGGCAGTAAAGAAATTATGTTTGAAGCCTTAAAAGCTAGAGGCTTTGAGAAAGGCGTTTTCGATGATTATATGACAGGTATGTTCAATGGTGAGAACGTAGAAGTCCACATAAGTACAAACCATGGAGCTGTTGATGGGGTTAAGGTCATTTATCCTTTCTGCAACAAAGAAAACGACACGCGCATAAAATACAATCTGCTTCTTTCCAGGTTCAATCGGAATGCCAAGTATGTATGCGTCAATCCTCGTCTTGAAGTTCCTGCCGATGAACGCATCTTTTCGATGCTTATGAAGAATACTAAGTATTATGATGCCGTTTACTTTTTCCTTCACCCAGAAATCAATGCCAAACTGTGGGTTGAAGAATTCAAGCAGGAGTATCAGAAGCGTTACAAGAAACCTCTGCAAGGTCTTTCCTATGAAGAAATGGAAGAAGCTTTGTTTTGTTTATCGATGAAAGTATCATCGGCTGTAAGTGGTGTCGTCTGGTTCACTATGGTTGATAGCCACCGCATCAATATCAATTACATCAATTTCCAAAATAGACCTAGAGGCGAAGACTTATAAGTTATGAAAAGAATACTTTTATATTTTGCGCTAATTGCCTTGTTTCTATCTTGTGGTTCGTCAAAGAGTGTCAGCTATACTCATAAGCCACTTGCCGAAGAAGGTTGCTCCGTGGCGTATTCCGCGCTTCAACAAGATGGTCAACTGTACATTTTTGTAACAGTCAAGTCGGATCGACTCATATTTAATGACACCCCTTCTTTGATGCTGAAGAACTTTGAGGGAGGAGTTTTGACGCTTGAAGGTGTGAATCTGCAATCTAGGACGGAGACATCAGGCATGGTTATTAGCAATGTGTTCGTTCCCATCTCCGAGGTGAAGGCGATGGCCCAGTTCCCCGTTGATGCAACAGATATAGACTTTTTTAAGTCTGGTATCTCGAAGGTACGACTATCCACAGTCCCGATTGTTCATGAGAAGTCATTCTCATCAGATAAAATCGGTAAATATTTGTACACGGGACTCCTTAGCGCAGAGTCATCTGTACACTCTTTCTGAGAAAGACGCTCACTTCGGTGGGCGTTTTTTATGCCGTCTAGCATCAAAACGACATCTATGATTATCGCGAAAGTATGTTTTACGGCCATTAAAAAAACCGTTAACAGCTAATCAATTCTTTTAATTGACTTGAAAAGCATGTAACGAGTCAATTTAACACCCTGAATAGCACGTTCCGAGGTAATCAATTAACCAGGGAAGCATTATTCGGTGTAATTAAATGATCCGGTTATGGACTAAATCTGGATAAGTAGAATAAACTTAAACTAGACTCCAAGATGGATTACGAATTCTGGTAAAAGAAGATTTGTAGTTTAAAAAAAAATACTGATATTGTGACCCTATTTTTCTTCACGCTATAAACAATATCCATTATGTCTTTTCTCGATTTTATCAAAAACCACATCAACGACATCAACACCTATATCCAGCCCTATATCCACTGGCGTGAAGGCCGGTTCGCCAATCCCGTCGGGAAGGCAATATCTACCAATGGCGATTTTGCTGAAATCGTTCGGGATCTCCCTGCAGAAATGTCACGTGAAGATGTAGTCAGATTCTTCCGTGAGGATCTGTATAAGGGTTTCGTGGCCACCATAATGTGGGGTGGAATCAGCCGTTTCCAGGCAGAAGGAATTGCTCGCAACAATGGCCGCAACATCACTTTGCCTAAGTTGGAACGGCTTGTAGCGATGCTTCGTGACTCCGAGACGGATATCGAGAGAATTGAGAATGCCATTACCTCTCTGAGAAGGGGGGTGAAAACTATTTCTATGGCATTGGTCCCAGCTACTTCACCAAGTTGCTCTATTTCCTTGCTTATGATATGGATCTCAACACCCGTCCTCTCATTTACGATGAGAACATGAAGCCGGTGCATTTTGCTTTGATGCCGGAAGCCGGAAAGAATCCATTCTTCTATTATGTCCCTATTGGCAAAAAGGTGATTTATGCTGAATTCACCTCGTTTGAGGATGTCTATTATGACTACTGCGAGCTGCTGTGTGAAACAGCCCGTGAGATAGGCGTGGACGTCAAAAACCTTGAGGCCTGGGTTTTCGGATGGCCGGCAAATATCAATGTCCAGCAGCCCAATCCGAGGGTTATAGCCAAAACCGAGGTGGACCGTATGGCTGCTACGGGAATTCTCAAATACAATTTCGGCATTGAAGATCTCGATGACGCCATCGGCGCATCACGCATCTTCTATGACAACAAGATAGATGTCCCGGAATTGCTTTATTCTGAAGAAGGTGCTCTCCATATTGGAAATGACATGGAGCGCCCCATCGTGATCACCGAGACCGATGGATACGTCCACCTTGAGTATGTCATTGCCGACATCCTTTTCCAGCTAAAGAATCTGGAATCTAAGATGAGGACCCAGCAGTGCTTAAGTGTTGGCGATAAAATACTGGACCGGATTTGCTTTGAGGTGAAGTCTGCCCAGGATAAGAAGCCGAGGGAAATAGATATGTACTTCGACATAACTGAGGGATACAATAGTTGAATTCTATTTGGAAGTACACAGTCTTTCGAGTATTATTTACTGTTAGCCAGGAAAGGATAGGCCAATGGGAATCATTGGCCTATCCATAAACATGTTTTACTCAGTTGTTATTATTCCAAAACACGGGAATAGGTCCTTCATGCCCAATTGAATAGCACTTAGTCATAAAGCATTAGTCAGCGAAGACATCATTGACACGTATGTGGATTTACGCTCACAACCTATTATTGATGAGTTCCTTAATTCCACTGTCTAATATCATCTATCTTCATATGGTTTATTATCATATCCCTTCCGATTTAGGGTGGACACACACTTGTCAAGAATCCTGCGGTTAACGGCACGGAAAGCCTCCTTTTCCCCGAACCACTTCACTAATGTGGGACTGGTTGCATAATATGACCTTATAAACACCCTTCCCAACCAAGAATTCCTGAGAGATTGATCTCTAAATCGCCTAAGTGTCCAAACTTCGGGACAATCATAAGAGCCATATACGCAAGTGGCGACGAAGCAACCGTTCGAAGAACCACCGTTGTTTTTGACCGGAGCCATTTGCTTTCCTTCCAGGATTTCACAGGCGGTTTGAAAGTCAGTCACATATAAAACACGGTATGAGCGTGTACTGCTGCCGTCATCGAAGTATTCTAATCCGTCTGAAGGGGAAATAATGCCTTTCTGGACAAGAAGATCCACGTCTCTTTTAGGGTATAAGCCATCGTAGTAGATACGGTATTCTTTTCCGATTGCTTTGTTAACCAGCGTTGCTTTCCGAATACATCGGGCAACAAGAAGTCTAGGGCTTATGTCCGCATAGGAAACAATACCGTCGATAACGTCATAGGCTTGTTGAAGGGTTAATTCCCGGTCGACCCACTGCACGTCCGCCCCTGAACCCATCAACTGTTTGTCCTGAAGAAAGAATCTAACGTCAGTTTCAAAACGCAAGCTTTTGGCCAAACGGTTGAAACCGATTTTGGACGTATTCAGGCTTTCCGATACAGGGTTGCCCATAACTCTCTTGAATACGTTAGAAAACTGAAATAGCCTAAAAATGGAATCCGTTTTTTTCTCTTTTAAGATTTCAGCAAAGACTGGTTTTGAATAGATAGTGACCAGTTTTGTTCTCTCTCCTTGAGGAAGGGCCCCATAGAGCTCTTGTTGAAGCTGTTGCAAGGAGATTCTTCCGGCAAGAAGATCTGCGACATCTTGTACATCAACTCCGTCGTCAGAAGAAAAAGGTAGCTTCCCTCCGTCGAAACCGCACTTCTTTTCCAATATGGATTGTACCTCATCAAGACGAAGGAGTATGTCCTTGTTTTGAGTCAGATACTGTCTTCGATAGGAATATCTTTCGGTAATGAGATGAAGGCTTGATGCAATGCTTTCCGCCAACTCTTCAACCTCGTCTTGTTTTAATCTAGAACGTCGCAAGATAAGTTTTTCGGCAAATCTGGTAGCGAATTCCTGCAGCAATTGATTCTTCCTTAGTTCCTTCTCTTTTTTTTGTTTCCTCTGCTGTTCATTCTCTTGTCGTACGAGTTCGTCCGCTTCCTTCTTTTCCCGCAGGATGATGGCCTTTTGCTCTTCATTCAGCGTCCCGGGCGCCAGTTTATTCTTCAGCCTAATGAATGGAAGGCTGTCGTCGGTATTAATTGGAATGGAATAGGCAATACCGTCGAGGACGGCATTCAGGGCACTCTCTTTTCGGAATACCTTCATAAGATCATCTTCGTTGACAGGGAAGCGGTAAGACGACGCATAATCCTTATTGATGATGCTGTAGACAGGTTCGGCCGGACAGGAAGCGATTTCCCTGGAGGTGTCATTCTCGACGATGCAGAGGACAATGCATGGGGGGAGAGTTGATGCTTCTGCAGAGTGGGCCCTCAGCAGGAGAACCGGGGATAAGATTTCATGGGGTTGCTCCGCCCAAAAGAAAAGGTCATACTTGTTTGGCCCTAGTTCTCCACAGGAAAGTTTCTGGGTCCGGATTGACACGGAGCCGTTCTCCGTCTGCGTGGAGAGCCATTCGTCTATCTTTGTTTTCGCCTTAGCCATGATTCAACGTTCATTTTTTCGCTTTGATACATTTGTTCATCAGCCGAATTTTGTTTGCATAGGATTCTTTGCTCCTATTGCAAATCTTTGAAAAGGTTTCGTTATCGAGGATGCCCTTATCAAGGAGGAGATCGATGCATTCCTCCAAGGCGAAGTCTGCCTCCCGTACTTTCTTTTCGGCCAAGTCGAGAACAGCGGGCTCTCCGGCGAGGTCCAAATCGCAAAGAACGGCGCTCATCAGTTCCGGCTTGGTGTCGATGGCGCTATCAAGCTGCTTGATCGCCAACGATTTTTTGCCCTTCCGTACGAGATATTTCCCTAGGCGGATACGATTTTCGGCAGTCTTGCAGAATGAGAGCGCCTTTTTCTGCAAATCAATGGCGCTGTCATCGTCTCCAAGGATGTAGGATGCCAAGGCGGCTTTTTCGTAGGCGTCGCCGGCAAGCAGTTTGATATTGCTCGGACTGGAAGCCAGTCGGGTGTGCTCCCCGTTAACAGGATTGGTCAGCAAATTGACTATCCGAATGGCTGATGGGTCGCTTTCCACTGCCGCGTATTTCCCGGCGCGGGTGAAATAGTCCAGTGCTTTACGGACATCCATATGCTTTTTGGTGAACAAGTAGATACATCCGATCCGGTGTAAGACGAAATAGTCTTGTTTCTTCATGGATTCTGCTTTGAGGAACGCTTCAAGGGCATCATCATACAAGTCGGAGTCCTTGGAGGCATTGGCAAGAAACTGGATTCCCAAGGTAATGGTATGCTGCCTTTCTTTCTCCGAATCCGGGATCTTGAGCAGGTCGGCGATATTGTTCTGGAGCAGAAGGCCCATTTTCTGATGTTCGATGGCCATATCCATACGCCGGTTCAGAAAGCGGAGCTCTTTTTTTGCATCTTCTAGTTGCCCGCCAATCATCGCGGCCGCTTTTTGGATAGCCTGGACCTGGATGGCCACCATCTTTGCGGATGCCTTCGCTTGAAGCTCGGCAGCATGCATTGTCGCTTGAACCTGTCTGCGTGACGCCTCTTCGATGGCGAGAGTCTGTTCTTGGGAGGCCTGTTGGATATATGCGCCGATTGTCTTTGCCCCATACTGGACAAGAGAACGGTCTTTAAGATAATCACCCCAACTGTCAATCAAGCTGGAATCCTCGTCCCAAGGACGCCAATACGACAAAAAGAATGATGGTTCCATATTGTTAAATAGTTGCGTTGTATCAATAAAGCATTTCTTTAGTTGTGGATATGCTTTCCTCCAATAGCGGCTTCCTAAAGATTAAAAAGTGGTATAGTGTGTCTCAAAAATAGCCAAATAAACTGAAAGGAACAAATGTCAAATTGAGTTGCTTATTTTGTGTGGGCGTTTTTCTTTGAGGGAGTTTCTCGGTTTGAAAGATCCGCGCTAGTTACTATATTTGTGCATCAAACGAATAGCATTATGAAGAAGTTGATAACCATACTTGTCTTAACACTATGCTCTTTCACACTTGTCGCCCGGAATATTGATGGGAGCAAGAGCCAAATGACACAAGAGCTGGTGCCCACATTGGCCAATGAATACGCCTGGCTTGTTGGAACCTGGTCTGTTAATACACCAGAATTCGGCCGGGTTACACTCATAATCAAAGGGGATGGCCAAAAAGGGCGAATGAGTTTTGACGGGGAATCGGGATCATACGAAACAAAGGATGGAGAGATCCGATGTCATATAGATGGTGACCCCAAAGGTCTCGTAACGGTCTTTAAGATTCATAGCGGGAATCGCCTCTATTTCGGTGAAGGCTGTTATTTCAAAAAAGTGAAATAGCAGATTAATCATCACGAAAACCATATGATAGGGTATTGAATCAACCCGTGAAGCACTGTTCAAGGAAAAAAAACATGCCGAGAACAGTGCTTTGGGGTTCAATAACTATCTTGTAACCCTGATTTTAGATGATAGAATGCACATGCAAGCATGCGTCTTCCCATCAGAACCTCGTTTAGTGGTCTCCTTGATGTCGTATCAAGCCTTGATATCCGTTGCTTTGGCTTTCTTCTGTATCTTGAGTTCCCTATAGATGGTATCCAGTTGAGCCGCAATTTCCGTTTTGGGAATTGCAACCTGTTTTGGTAGTTGGGCATCTAAAAGAAGAAAGATCTTGGTGTCCAATGTTTCGTGCATTCTTTTCGTCAGTTCCCGCTTGATGTTGGACTGATGGTATTTCAATTCGCGAACTTTCTCCGGACCTAGTATATCGTAAGCTTCCTTTACAAGCGGTTTCTCAATCTCGATCCTCGATGCTCTGAAGATTCCCAAGTTATACATCCCCTCATCTGCTCTCAGTTTGGCGTATTCCTCGAAGATGTCTTTGAATGGCGTTTTCTCGATGGATGCCAGGTTTTCCAACTCTTCGTCTGCCTTATAAGCCCCAAGATCATTTGTGACGTTGAATCCAGCCTTTGTAAGTGAGGCGTTCATGTTGCATTGTGTCTTATACTGGCCATTGATGATGCCGTAATTAACAATGTCGAAGTTGGCAAGATTCCTGTCCACTATTATTTGCCCTGTCTCCTCATCGACACCAAGATATGGTGCCTTGTTAACGTAGCGCTTGATGAGTTCCTTTCCTCCTTCAGAGAGTTCGTTCAACAATTCAGCATCGTGCTCAGCATCCGCTATCTGCCGTTGCTGGTTCTCCTTGAATTCTTCCAGCGATATATCCTTGTAATCAGATTGAGCATAGAACTGGTTGATTTCTGTTTTGAATTCGGAATCCCGCACCCTTCCGCAGATTTGGAGAAGGGAAGTCATAACATCTAATTTAGTATGGTCTTTACATGCCTCACTGACGATAAAGGTCCTTCCAACTGGATCCATGATATCCTGTCCCTCGAAGCACGTCGAGGTGTAGAAGTTGAACAGCTTTACAGGATCGGTAGTTTTCTGGATTTGGAATTCACCAAGTTTCTTCTGATTGCGTTTCCTGGTATCTTCGGAACTCTGCGAGCAAACAATTCTGCATTGTACTTGGGTCAATCCCGCCAGTTTGATAATCCTGATGATGCCATCCACACTGTTCAGAAATATGTGGTAGTTGTCATAACCACCTTTAGATGCCCTGGATTTGCATAAACGGGCCATGTATTCCAAAGGGTCAGGAACTTTGACGGAGTTGATGTTAACCGTAGAAGCTCCAGGTCATTCAATTCGAAATTCCGGTAGATCCTGTAGTTCGGTGAGTCAGTATTCGCGGGGAATTGGCGTTGCTGAGACGAAGGTCTTGCTTTGGAATAGTTTCGAACGGTCGAGTAGTTTCCTTGCTGCCTGATTTCGGAACTTGTAGCTGTTAAAGAGTATGTGCCATTCATCAACGAAGAGGAAATAATCCTTATAAGGGTCTAGTCCCTGATCGAGAAGGACGTCGCAGACGAGTGGGAAAGAATCGTAGGTGACTGCAATCTTGTGCTGGTCATGGCTCTTGATGTACTTGGCGATTTCAGTTTCTCTTTCCATTCCACCATGTATGCCCAGGAGGTTGGGATTACTTGCCACCTTGTTGTCGATTAGTTCCTGGAACGGCATGGCAAGGATAGTGTTACCAGGTTGCTTGATTGCTAGTGTAGTAGCACCACAGCCGGTGATGCCTTTGTTGAATACGCAGTTCTCCGGAATCGAAGTCATTCAGCCTTTATAAGAGAGCCACTGCGCATCAGATGGAGCGATAAAAAGTTTGTCTTCCATTTTCATAAGTAATTAGTTTTTAATTGTTTATATAATAATCTTTTATTTTTTATATAGAAAAAAGATTTCCGTACTCAAAAAAGATTTACAAATAATCTATAAGTAAAAAAGATTTCCATACTCAGATTTCATTTACAAGTTGGCCAGAAAATGGGCGGAGCCTAGAACTCCACCCTATATGAAAACGGAGACACTTTTCGCTATATAATCTTGATCTTCGAACTGATGGGGGAATGGGGAGATGGAGCACCAGAAGTGCCCCATCTTATGTAATATATAGTATGATATGCCGAAGAAAAAACTTCCCCAAATCCCGAATACAAAGATAGTGAACTTTTTAGAGAATAACAAATATAAATGATTGAAAATGAAGAAATTACGATTATTGGAGGAGATAGGACAATTACGCTTATATAGATGGGCACGAAAAAAAAGTAAAGAAATATAAGGTCACCTATTGCACAATTTAAATCGTGTTTGTAACTTCGCACCAAATCCCCCTAAACCCAACGGGCATGGAGGAACGAGCTCTTTGACAAGTCTGGCGGTATTTAATTCAACGGTTAATGAGCTTGAATTACAACGGTTGGAATTCGCGTCGCGAGATGCAACGTGATTCCCGAGGTTATCGCTTTAATACCTCGTCAATGAAAAGCGCAGAAGATGCTTCCTCGGAAGCGCCGAAAAAGGATAAGAAAACAACAACCAAGTCTAGAAAAGCCAACTCGTTCTATCTTGTTGTTCGAAAGGTAAATGAGCTTTTCGCTTCATTTGATGTTGCGAATCAGAATACCGAGAACAAAAGAGCGGCGATTGACCTGGCTCTTGGACTCAAAAAAAGTATTATCCTGATAAACTTCGTTTTTGGCAAGATCTGCTGGATGAGGCCAAGATTATTTTGGACTCCCGGCGTTTCCATGATTCTTGTGGCAAACTGAAGTTGGATCCACAGGCTGTAGCTGAGCACCTGGTGCTCGAAGGCAAGGCTAACTGGACCAAAGTCCTTAAGGATGGACTGGAGAGCTATGGAGAGAAGGCCAAGATGTTTAAAGAAAGACTCTACGTCGACAAATATGGCCTTTACACTGCTGTTAAGGAGGATGAATAAGATTCTAACTCTGAAATAGCCCCGTAATCTCCGAAATTCTAAATGCGCTTCTCGTGCTTAACGTCGTAATGGAAAGTTTTCCTCCGGCTCTCGAAAGAGAGTGGAGTGTCATTTCCCCGAGAAGAGTAGCAAAGCATCTGATGAAATATTTCAGAGTATCTGAAGGGCAGGATTCCCAAGGCCTTGATGGTAGGTGAATGACGTCTAACACCGCAACGCTACGAAATTGGGTTTATTTCGGAGGAAGGTAATAATCAAAACTTCCTTCATCAACTCCGCAAGACTTAGAAAAGAGATATAGGCTTCAGGGAAACCTGGAGCCTTTTTTCGTTTTATATGATGTCTTTCTCAATTTGTGTGCCTTTTTTATTTCCCGAAAACGATAGCTAAGACCTTTTCGTTTAGAATGCTGATTGGCGAATAGTCCTTTTTGATATAGCTTTCTGTAATGCGATGTGCGGAGGAGTGGTTCAAAGCAAAGCCGACCTCCTCAGTGGATGCGCCGCAGATATTTTGCGCGATGGTTGCCCAGGAATGCCGGAAATTGTATATGCAGATGGGAGGAAGTCCATTATGAGAGCAGTAGGTTTTCAGCGCGCGGTTTACGTTGATGTTAAAACAGTCTAGATCTTGGTGCCGGAGATGAAAACTGAATAAGTACTCGTCGTCAGAATTGTACTTGTCGAACAGTGGAAGGATACGATCTGGAACTCTGATCTCCAGATATGCGCCATCTCGGCGGAACTTCTTGGTCTTCTGCCGATGATAGCAGAGAATTCCATCCCGGTAGTTTTCTTTCTTCATAAGATAAAGGTCAGCAGTGTTGACTCCGGCCAGGCAGAATACCAGTTCAGCCACATCCCTGCTCAGCTCCGGGAGTGGTGCGATCATCTTTGTGGGTGGCAATTCCCCTGAGAAGAATTTCTTCAGCGTATCGACGTCCAGGGCTCTCTTCTCAGGCGTATCGGCTTTGGGAATCCGAATCTTTCGGAAGGGATTGGTCCTGACCCTGATCACGCCTTTTTCGTAATCGTTGAGCTCGTCCAGAATGGCTTTGAACATTATCTTCACGCAGGTCGGATACATTTCCTTGGCTCTGTGATAATGCTTCTCCAAATCCGAAACCCAATCCTGTACGATCTTTCCCGTCAACTGCCGGCAAAGGATGTCATCCTTTTTCATGAACAGTTCCAAGGAGCGAATTGCCAGACTATAGTTTTTCGCATTTCGCGCCATCTTCCATTCGATGGTCATCCTACGGATATAAGAACGAGCGAATTCAGAGAAAGAGATATCATCATCCAACTTTTTCAGGAAAGTTATGATTTCGGAAACGCTGAGGCTGGAGAGATTGACGGCGTTCAAGGCATCATTGTACCGTAGGATTTCTTTGGTGCAGTAAGCGAGGACGTTCGGATCGACGACTTCTCCTTTCTTTAGCCCTTCTTTGCCAACACATTTGTCGGTTTTGATGTAGCCGATTTGCCGATCATGGGTGATTCTGATGTAAACAGGGTACAGACCATCGTGCCTTTTGACCCTGACACAGATTTTGAAGGATGCCATAAATGCTTGTGTTTAAGTGAATTACAAGTGTAAACACAAATCCCGAAAACTGTAAACATTTTGTAAACAAGCAGGCATTTTCTCGGCCTAATAGCAAAAAAGAAGGAGCCTGTCAAACTGACAAACTCCTTCCAATCAATGAGTTAAGGTTTCTCTCTCGAAACTCCCGAATCCCTTACGCGTTCGGATTCTGCTTGATCTCGGCCTGGGCGGCGGCGAGGCGGGCGATGGGGACGCGGAACGGGGAGCAGGAGACGTAGTCGATGCCGATCGTGTTGAAGAACTCGATGGACTTCGGATCGCCGCCGTGCTCGCCGCAGATGCCGCACATCAGGTTTTTGCGGAAGGAACGGCCCTTGTCCACGCCGATCTTCACCAGCTGGCCGACGGCCTTCTGGTCGATGGTCTGGAACGGGTCGGCGTCGAGGATCTTG
>JAEEGL016220571.1_pt1 | contig 23800 bp, 24 predicted proteins | sample 9134231 | NCBI WGS metagenome assembly JAEEGL01 (sample SAMN16246548, study PRJNA631951) | gut metagenome | biome: gut microbiome; feature: rumen; material: fiber-attached | host: Bos | place: Iran: Karaj | collected 2018-10 | reverse complement strand
GCGGCGGCATTATCCTGAGCTCGGTGGTGCAAATGGCCAAATGGCTGGACACGCCGATCATCTCGGAGGGCGTCGAGACGATGGAGCAGGCGGATTACATGAAGAGCCTCGGCTGCAACTACATCCAGGGCTACGTGTACTCCAAGCCGCTCCCCGAAGACGAGTTTCTGAAAAAACTCCGGCAGACGGCCCACGAGCCGACACTGCCGGCCATGACCCTCGTGAACGCCATGAACGCCGGGAAGTTCTGGGATCCCGGTTCCATGGAAACGCTGATCTTCAGCAACTTCGTCGGGGCCGCGGCGCTGTTCTCCTATCAGGACGGCAAAGTCGAAACCCTGCGGTGCAACGAGAAATACCTGCGGGAAATCGGTATGCGGCTCACGGAGACAGACGTCACCAACGCCAACCCCTGGGACAATCTCGACGCGGAGAACCGGGCCATCTACGTGCGGACCATCCAGAAGGCCATTGAGTCAGGCCAGGAAGAGAGCTGCGAAACCTGGCGAAACTTTTACTCCCGATGCTGCGGCAGTGAACGCATCTGTATCCGCAGCTTTATCCGGGTCATCGGCAACGCCGGGAACCAATACCTGATTTACGCCATGGTGCAGAACATCACCGAGGAAAAGAAGAACTACCAGCTCCTCTTTGAAAGCGAGCGGCGGTTCCGCTTCGCCAGCGAGCAGGCCAACGTCTATGCCTGGGAATACACCATCGCCACGAAGGTCATGCGGCCCTGCTTCCGCTGCATGCGGGACCTGCATCTGCCGGCGATAATCAAGAACTACCCGGAGCCGGCCATCAAGCTGGGCATCTTCCCGCCGGACTACGCCGACATGTACCGCGACTGGCACCGCCGGCTGGCGGAGGGCGAGCCCCACCTGGAAGCTGTCATCCCGCTGACGGTGGGTCGCATCCCATTCCACGTCCGTTACACCAACGAATTCGACGAGAACGGCAAGCCCGTCAAAGCCTATGGATCGGCTACCATGGTGGTCGACAAGTGAATACCGCAAGGACCCCGCTTTCCCGGGGTCCTTGCTTGTTTCCCTACGAATTCTGCAAAGGAGATGCCCGAAAATGAAGCTGCTACTCGCCTCCGTCCTGTTCCTCCTGTTGGTAAACGCTATCGCCGGTCAGAAAGCAGAAGCCGCCGCCCAGCCGCGCGTCATCATTCTCGCCACCGGCGGCACCATCGCCGGCCGCGCCGCTTCGGAGACGGCGGTCACCGGCTACCAGGCCGGGGATTTGAACATCGCGTCGCTGATGGAAAAAGTGCCGGAACTCCAGGAAGTGGCGACCGTCACCGGGGAAACGGTCTGCGCCATCGACAGCAAGGACATGACCGACGATATCTGGCTCCGCCTGGCCCGCCGCGTCAACGAGATATTCGCGGCCGGCGAGGCCGACGGCATCGTCATCACCCACGGCACCGACACCATGGAAGAAACCGCCTGGTTCCTGAACCTCACCGTCCAAAGCGACCGGCCTGTGGTACTCACCGGCGCCATGCGGCCGGCCACCGCCATCAGCGCCGACGGCCCCATGAACCTCCTGGAAGCGGTGCGAACCGCCGCCTGCCCGGACGCCGCCGGCCAGGGCGTCCTGATCGTCATGAACGGCGACATCAACGCCGCCCGGGAAGCGGCCAAGACGAACACCCTTAATACCGACGCTTTCCGGCCGCCGTCCCTGGGCCTGCTGGGCTACGTGAACGACGGCGTCCCCACCTTTTACCGCGCCTCCACCCGCCGCCACACAACGCGATCGGAATTTGACGTCGCCCGTCTCGACGCCCTCCCCTACGTGAAAATCCTTTACGGCCACGCCGGCGATGACAGCCTCTTCGTCGAGGCCGCCGTGAAGGCAGGGGTCCGGGGTATCGTCTATGCCGGCCCCGGCAACGGCAGCGTCCACCGGGACGCCGAAGCCGCTCTGGCCGAAGCCGCCGCCCGGGGCATCATCGTGGTCCGCGCCACCCGGACCGGCAGCGGCGCCGTCGTGCCCGAAGCCCTGCCGACTGACGGCCCGCCCTTCCTCTCCGCCGGCACCCTCTCCCCGACGAAGGCCCGCATCCTCCTGCAGCTCGCCCTCACCCGGACAAACCGCCCGGATGAAATCCAGGAGATGTTCCGGACATACTGAGCCCGGCTCTTTCCAAAAAAAACATTTTGCGGGATTTCTTTTTCTTCGTTTTATGGTATAATCAATATAATATGTGAAAAAGTCCGTGAGGGGGACAACCGCCGGACCATGAAACGTAAGACAGGAGTTACGCCATGAACAACAAGATTTACGCTCTTATAGGCCCCCACGCCTGCGGCAAGGGCGACATCATCAAGCGCCTCGCCAGCATGGGCATCCATTATATCGCCAGCTACACCACCCGCCCGCCGGTGGAGTTCTATACCTCCGTTCCCATCTATCACTTCATCAGCAAAGAGGACTTCCTGCAGCACGATTTCCTCGTGAAATCGACTTACAAGGGCGACTACTACGGCTTTCTCAAGAAAGATATCCTCGACTCCCTGCAGGAGTACCCCATCAGCGTCATCCTGGTGGACACGATCAGCCTCAAGCAGCTCTCCAAGCTCCTCAAGGACAGCTTTGAATCCATCTTCGTCATGTGCGACTACGTTTCCCTGGTGGAGCGGATGCTGAAGCTGGGCCATACCAACAGCGAGATCAAATACCATCTGGAATACGCCGAAAATAACGGGGAATTTGATACCTGGAAGGTCACAACCCATATCATCAAAAGCCTCGCCTCGGAGGAACGCATGACCGCCCAGGCGCTGGCCATCATGGGCCTGTGTCAGCGTCTGCCGGGAGAGGAATTCAACATCCGGGTGCGCAAGCGCTGAATCGGCGAATCCTGTTACCAAAAGACTGCTTCCCCATGAAAGAGGAAGCAGTCTTTTTGCGTCCGGATTTCGCCAGCTTTCGTATGCCCACGCCACCGTTCCGCGCTCGCCGCCGGCTTGTCCCGGATTGTCCCTGTCTGCCCGTCAGCGCGTCTTCTTGCGGCCGCGGCGTTTCACGTCCTCCTCGATGGCCCGTTTCCAATCCGCCTTGAGCGGCGATTCGCAGCAGCGCACATGGCTTACGGCCTCGCTCATCACCTCGTAGTTAAGCGCCGTCCCCTCCTCGTCGCACTCGTAAGTCACGGCGCGGTCGGCATGGATGCCGATATGCCCCGCCGCCCTGACAGCGTCCATATTCGCGCCGAGGAAAAGGAACTCCCAGCCGTACTTCTCCTTCTGCCGCTCCACCATCTTCCTGACTTTGGCGTAGGTAAAGCGGCGGCTGGCGTTCTCCAGACCGTCGGTGGTGATGATGAACAGCGTCTTTTCCGGCCGGTCCTCGTCGCGGGCGTATTTGTGGATGTTGCCGATGTGATGGATGGCGCCGCCCACAGCGTCGAGAAGCGCCGTACAGCCGCGGACAGAATACGCCTCCTCCGTCAGCTCCTCCACCTCCGACAGCGGCACGCGGTCGTGGATGACCTCGGCCTCGTTGTCAAACAGTACCGTAGAGACCAGCGCCTCTCCCTCTTCCCGGCGCTGCTTTTTCATCAGCGAATTGAAGCCGCCGATCGTATCCGCTTCGAGCCCGCTCATCGACCCGCTGCGATCCAGAATGAACACGATTTCCGTCAAGCCCTTCTTCATGAAAAACCCCTCCTTGTTTTGTTGGTAGCTTGATTCTACCAAAGACAAGGAGGGGTTTGGTCGCCTGTCAGGCGACATTTTTTAATTCTTTACCGGCACGGTCTGTCAGCGGTTCTGCCTGAACAAAGTCTTCCGCAACCCCCATTTTATGGTTGGCTTCTCAGATACTCGTTCACACTGGTAATCATCGCGTGGAATGCCTGGGATTTTTTATTCTGTGGAGAATAGGTTCTTTTCCACCGCCGAAGAACGTCCTTCAGGGGTTCATCCAGATACGAATACGCCTTGTCTTTGATCCGGTCCGGAATGCCGTAGGCGGCCTCGGCGATGCTGCCGGTGATAGCCGCTAACGTATCGCTGTCGCCGCCGAGAGAGATCGCGTTGCGTATGGCGTCCTCAAAATCCGTGCTTTCCAGGAAAGCGATGATGGCCTGCGGCACAGTGCCCTGACAGGTTTCATTGAAGGTATAAGAAGGACGAATCTCATCCAACGTGCGGGATAAATCGTAGCCATATTCCTTTTCGATATGCTCTTTGAGCTGTCGCTTGCATTCATCCGGATGATCCCTGATCGGCGTTCCGTAATCCAGGCAATAACCGCCGAAGTTAAACCGATTCATGAAAATCGCGTCGGTTACCGCCATCGCTCCTTTTATGCCCTCGGGGTGGTTGTGCGTCACTTCCGCCGACAGTCTCGCTCTGTCTCTGCCGTTGGAAGGCCAGAAGCCGGTTCGGGCACAAAAGCCGCAATTCATCGCCCAGGCACAGGGAGAAACCCGCATGGCGGAGCCGTTGCCAAAGCTGTTATAGGGCTCGCGGTCCTCCGAGAAGAGCCAGGCGCCAAACCTCCCGCCGTAACCGGCGTCCGGGTACATCCTGCCGTATTTTTTCATGGCGTCGATAAAGTCATCCCGTTCCCCGCCGTTCATGACAGCCTCGGCAACGGCGCAGGTCATGACGGTATCATCCGTGAAAAAACAGTCGTCCCGGAACAGCGGAAATTCTTTCGTCCTGATATTGTTCCATTCGTAAACGGAACCTATGATGTCGCCAACAATCGCCCCCAACATAGCAGCGCGCCTCCCTTTCGTCTGATGACGCTATTGTATCAAACAGCGATATGGTTTTGGTCGCCTGACAGGCGACTTTTACAGGTCCTGATACCCAAACCTCACTTTCCCGTCCGTCCCGCGGTTCCTTCAGGCGTCGATGGCCCTTCGCGGGGCGACGGTAAGGCGGTCATTTTTAAACCGAATCAAAGATGTAGATACAGCAGTGCCAGAATCTGCAATATCAGGATTACCGGGACGCCGCAGCGGAATTTCAGGTGCTGCGTCTTGTGGCGGAAAAGCGCCATCGCGGCGATGGCACCGACACTGCCGCCGATGACCGCCAGCAGCAGCAGAATCTTTTCCGGCACGCGCCACCAGTTCATCCGGGCGCACAGTTTGTCGGCACCGTAAACGACAACGGTGACAAGATTGATGGCCATCAGCCAGTAAAACGAAACGCGATGAACGTCATTCATGGATCATACTCCCTCCGGTCAGCTTCGCCAAGTGGCCATATTATACCACAAAAATTATACCACAAAAAAAGAACGCTGTACCGCATGAGGAACGGTACAGCGTTCTTCGCTTTTTTACCGGTTGCCGGGCAGGCGCATTTCCTGAGCCTGCTGCCGAAGTCTTTCCACCCGCTCCTCGGTGGAGGGATGGGTGCTGAAGAGACTGGCGAAGGAAACTTTGGAGCCCTTCAGCGGATTGATGATGAACATATGGGCCGTGGCCGGTGTGGCCCCTTGCAGGGTGCGGCTGCTGCTGGCGTAGTCATCGATCTTTTCCAGCGCCCGGGCCAGGTACAGGGGATTGCCGCAGATCTCGCCGCCGCTCTTGTCGGCCTCGTACTCCCGGGAGCGGGAAATCGCCATCTGGATCAGCATGGCGGCAAAAGGCGCCACGATGATCGCGAACAGGGCCCCCAGACCACCGCCGTTGTCGTCCCGGTTGCTGGAACGGCCGCCGAAAATCATGGCCCACTGGGCCATATTGGCGATGTAGGAAATGAAGGTGGCCATCGTGGCCGCCACGGTGGAAATCAGGGTATCATGGTGCTTGATGTGGGAAAGCTCATGGGCCAGAACGCCGCCGAGCTCGTCGTAGGAGAGCGCCCGCATGATGCCGGTGGTGACGGCGACCGCGGCGTGGCTGGCGTTGCGCCCGGTAGCGAAAGCGTTGGGAACATTGGAATTGATGACGCAGACCTTCGGCATCGGAAGCTCCGCCCGCTGCGCCAGCTTCGCCACCAGATCGTAAAGCTCCGGCGCCTGGCTCCGCTCAATGGGCTGGGCGTGATAGGCCTTCAACACCATTGAGTCGCTGAACCAGTACGAAACGAAATTCATGACCAACGCGATCAGCAGCATGACCGTCGCGCCGTCCCGGCCGCCCAGGGCGCCGCCGCAAACGACCATCAGCGCGCCCAGGAGCGTCATCAGCAGCATCGTCTTGATCGTATTCATGGAATCACTCCTTTAGGGAAATTTACATCTTCATTTTTCCGAAGCAGCTTCCTTCCCTGCCGCTTCTTTTCCCATGATAGAAAAGCAGAATGAAAAAGCTATGAAGGGCGGGAAAGCCGAAAGAGCCGCTGTCTCCGGACAGCGACTCTCTTCGATCAGATATCGAGATTCTTGACCTTCTTGGCGTTTTCCTCGATGAACTGCCGCCGGGGCTCGACTTTGTCCCCCATGAGCACGGTGAAGAGCTCGTCGGCCTCCTGGGCGTCCTCCATATCGACCCGCAGCATGGTGCGGGTTTCCGGGTCCATCGTCGTCTCCCAGAGCTGCTCGGGGTTCATCTCGCCGAGGCCCTTGTAGCGCTGTACGCTGATATTGTCGCGGCCAATCTCGGTGAGCTTCGCTTCCTGTTCCTCGTCGCTGTACGTGTACCAGTGTTTCTGCCCCTTCTTGATGAGGTAGAGGGGCGGCTGGGCGATGAAGACCCGGCCGTGCTCAATCAACGGCTTCATGTAGCGGTAGAAGAAGGTCAGCAGCAGCGTCCGGATATGGGCGCCGTCCACGTCGGCATCGGTCATGATGATGATCTTTCCGTAGCGGCTCTTGGCGATGTCGAAATCCTCGGAAATGCCGCTGCCGAAAGCGGTGATCATGGTGCGGATCTCGGCGTTGGCGAAAATCTTGTCGAGACGCGCTTTTTCCACGTTTAGGATCTTGCCCCGAAGCGGCAGGATGGCCTGGAAGCGGCGGTCGCGTCCCTGCTTGGCCGAGCCGCCGGCGCTGTCGCCCTCGACGAGGTAGATTTCCGCCTGTTCAGGGTCGCGGACAGAGCAGTCGGCGAGCTTGCCCGGCAGGCTCGTGACCTCCAGGGCGTTCTTGCGCCGCGTGAGCTCGCGGGCCTTGCGGGCCGCCACCCGGGCCCGGGCCGCGAGAATGGATTTCTCGAGAATCTGCTTGGTGATGGTGGGATTTTCCTCAAAGTATTCGGAGAGGCCCTCGGTGACGATGGAGTCCACGATGCCCCGGACTTCGGAATTCCCCAGCTTTGTCTTCGTCTGGCCCTCGAACTGGGGCTCGCGGATTTTCAGGGAAAGGACGCAGGCCAGACCTTCCCGCACGTCCTCGCCGGTCAGGTTCTCGTCCGCCGGTTTCAGCACGCCGAGCTTGCGGGCATAGTCGTTGGCGGCACGGGTCAGAGCCAGCTTGAACCCCGCCAGGTGCGTCCCGCCTTCCTCGGTGTTGATATTGTTGACAAAACTGTAGATAGTTTCCTGATAACTTTCGTTGTATTGCAGGGCGATCTCGACGATGGTGTCGTCCTTCGAGCCGTTGAAGTAGATGGGTTCGGGGTTGATCTTCTCCTTCTTGCGGTTCAGATGCTCGACGAAGGAACGGATGCCGCCGTCGAAGTGATACGTCTCCGACAGAGGCTCTTCGCCCCGATTGTCGGTCAGCACGATGGTGATGCCGTGGTTCAGGAAGGCCAGCTCCCGCAGGCGGTGCTTCAGAATATCGAATTTATAGACTGTATCGGTGAAGATTTCCGGATCCGGCAGAAAATGGACCTTCGTGCCGGTCTCCTCCGTTTCCCCTATGATTTCCAGCGGCGCGGTGGTGACGCCCTGGGCGAAGGTGATGCGGTGAACCCAGCCGTCGCGCTTCACCTCGACCTCCATCGAGGAGGACAGAGCGTTGACCACGGAGACGCCGACGCCGTGCAGACCGCCGGAAACCTTGTAGCCGTCGCCGCCGAACTTGCCGCCGGCGTGGAGCACCGTCAGCACCACCTCAACGGCCGGTTTGCCGCTCTCGTGCATATCCACCGGGATGCCGCGACCGTTATCGACGACAGTGATGCTGTTGTCGGAATGGATCGTGACTTCCACCCGGTTGCAATAGCCGGCCAGCGCCTCGTCGATGGAATTGTCCACCACTTCATAGACCAGGTGATGGAGTCCCCGCTCCGAAGTGCTGCCGATATACATGCCCGGCCGCTTGCGAACCGCTTCCAGCCCCTCCAGGACCTGAATCTGCTGGGCATCGTAGGAACCTTCGACAGCGGACACGATGGCGCTTTCCTCGCTGTCGTGCACCTCAACGCCCGTAGTGTCAAGATCTTCGTCCGTAAGGTCCTCGCCATCGGGCGCCGCCGGAATCTCTTCTCTCTTTTCGTCGTCTGTCATCTTGCAACCTCCGTACCTGTGAACCCTTCGCCATACCGGCATTCCTGTCTTTTCCCGCGCTGGAAGCGGGTCATTTTCCGTGCCAGCGCCGCCGCGGTCGAAGCGGAATAATAGCGGACGCTGTCGGCGGTCAGCACCATCGAGCGCGGACAACCGTCGGACACGTCAACGGAACGACGCTTATCCGGAGACGCTTTTCCCTCCGAAAGCGCCGTGAGCTCAGGGGAACGAACCGTGAAAATGCCGATGATATTTCGCTGATCCAGGGAAATATCGCCGCCGATATGAAGATACAATGGTCTTTCCCCCTAGAAACGCCGCCTGTAAGGAACCTTCTTCCCCGTCTTGCGGGACGGCGGCTTGAAATTGAAGCGGTACCGCTTCAAGATTTTCTGTACGAGCGTATCCGTCAGCTCTTCGGGCCGGACGCCGGCAGCGAGCATGACGAAACGGGCAATGCCGGGCGCCTGCGTATCGCCGGCTTCCATGCTGCCGGCAATCACCTGCATCAGCCGCGTCCGTTCTTCCCACACGATATCCGCCGAGGCGCCGGTCTTTTCGTAAATCTGGTGATATTTCAGCCACGGCTGGTTCTCCAGAAGACGGCGGACGCGGAGGTGGAATTCCTGCTGTTCCTTACGCTCGCAGACAGGGCAAAGCCTGTTTTCTCGCGGACAAAGAGCGCCGCAGACAGCGCAGGCATGGTATTCGCCTTCCAGACCCCGCCGCCGGGCCAGGTTTTGCGCCAGGGCTTCCGAAGCGGCCTGCCGTATTTCCGCGTCTCCAATCGCTTCGCAGGCCGCCTTCGCCTGCTTCCTTTCCTCCGTCTCCGGCAACGGCATTCTTTTCTCCGGCAATTCCGGCGGAACCGGCGGAGCCGTCCTTTCCTTGCCTTTATCAGCGGTGAAGCGGATTTCCTTCACCAGTTCCCGGCAGACAAAGGCGTTGATTTTATCGATGAGGGTCCGCTCCATGTAGCGGAGTTCATTGGCCCAGGCGGGCGCGTCGGCGGCGAGATAGAGGACGGAGAAATCGAGACGCGCCGGACGCACGTGGCGGGCGACGTTCTCCCCGGCAATCTCCTGCCAGTGATGGAACAGCAGATGCGACTGATATTCCCGGCGCCCGGTCAAAGACGCCGCCATCTGCGGCAGAATCTCCTTCACGGACTCCATCGCCTGCGCCATTTCCTCACCCCGCTGATACGTGCCCCGCTTCCACCCGGAACCAGGAACCGAACCGCTCCGTCGGAAAGTATTCTTCCTCGGTGGCGGTGATGAACGTCTGGATGCGTTGCTGCCGGATGAAAGACAGGAGTTCCTGCCGCCGTCCCCGGTCCAATTCGCTCATGACGTCGTCCAGAAGCAGAATGGGATATTCGCCCGTTTCCTCCCGCAGGAAGGAAAGCTCCGCCAGCTTCAGGGCCAGGGCGCCGGTGCGCTGCTGTCCCTGGGAACCGAAAGAGCGGAGATCGGTGCCGTTGACCAGCAGGGCCAGATCGTCGCGGTGGGGACCAACACCGGTAGCGCCGCGTCGGATATCCAACGCGGCCGTCTCTTTCAATCTTCGATTATACCACGAAACGAGCCCTTCTGTCACGGTTTCCTCCGAAAGCCCGTGAACCTCGTAACGGACGGTCAGCGTCTCCGCTTCCCCGGAAAGATGCCGCTGCATCTCGCCCGCCAGCCGGTCGAATTTTTTCACCGCCGCCCGCCGCTTCTCTACCACCCGGGCCGCGTATTCCGCCACCTGGACGTCCCAGGGCTCCAGGGCGGAGCGCTCCTGCGGCCGCTCCCGCAAGCGCTTCAGCAGGGTATTCCGCTGGGAAATGAGCCGGGTATAGATGGCAAGATCGTGAAAATACTTTGGGTCCGCCTGGGAAATCTCCATATCGAGGAAACGCCGCCGACCCTGCGGCGCGCCTTTGACCAGAAAGAGATCCTCGGGCGAGAAGAGCACAACGTTGATCGCGCCTACCAGATCCCGGGTGGGAATGGACTGGCCGTTATAGAGGATCTGCCGCCGCCGGCCGCGATGGAACCGGAATTCCAGCGTATTTTCCACGCCCAGGCGCACGAAATCCAGTCGCACCCGGGCGCTTTCCTCCTCCCAGCGAATGAGCTCGCTGTCCGCGTTGGTGCGGTGGGACCGACCGAGGGCGGCGTAATAGACCGCTTCCAGTATATTCGTCTTCCCCTGGGCATTCGGACCGAGAAAAACGTTGACGTCCGGCGCCGCCGTCAGCGACTGGGCGGTATAATTCCGATAATTCACCAGCTCGATCCCGCGCACTTCCATCGTCTATTCCCCTGCGACCTGATAGGAACGGCTTCCGCTTTCGTCCTCCACCTTCACGACGTCGCCGGGACGGAGCTTTCGCCGGCGGGCCGTCTCTTTCTCACCGTTGCGAAGGACGCGTCCCTCCCGAACGAGCTCTTTCACCTGGCCGCCGCTCATGACCGCGCCGGCCAGCTTCAGGAACTGGTCGAGCTGGATTTCCGCCGTCCTGATTTTCACTTGTTCCATAGTATCCTCAGTGCGTTTTCACCGGCGTAATGACGTAGAGGAAGGCCTCGTCCCCTTCAAATTCCCGGATCATCGCCGGTTTCAGGGGCTCGCTCATGGAAAAGCGGAACGATTCGCTATCCATGTTCTTCAAGACGTCGTTGACGTAGACGGCATTGAAGGCAATCACGATATCCGGGCCGTCGATGGCTGCCGTAACCGTCTCCTCCGCGTTGCCGATTTCAGGATTGTTCGAGGAAATATGGACCTTGCCGTCGCTGAACTCCAGCCGGATGGTATTGTATTCCGAAGAACGGGCAATCAGGGAAACACGGCTCACCGCCGCGAGGAAATCGGTCCGTTTCAGGATGACGTTCGTCCGGAAATCCGTCGGAATGACGCGGCGGTAGTCCGGGAACTGGCCCTCGATGAGACGGGACATCAGAAAGATATTGTCAAAGGAAAAGCTGATTTCGTTATAGTTACATTTCACGACGACGTCAGTCGGAATTTCAGAGGACAGCGTATGCATGAGCTCTCCGAGGATACGGGCCGGAACGATGGATTGCTGGGGCTGGCCGCTGAACGAAGACAGCGTTTCCTCCTCCAGCGAAAGGCGATGGGTATTGGTCGCCACCATCTTGATGGATTCCTCCGCCAGCTCCATCAGACAGCCGGTGAAGATGGGACGCGCCTCGTCGGTGGAGCAGGAAAATGACGTCTTGCGGACGATCTTGCTGAGGGCCGTATTCCTGATGGTGAAGCTGACCTTTTCCTCGATTTTCCGGACGCCGGGAAAATCCCGGGCCGCCATGCCCAGCAGCGTGAAATTGGCTGCGCCGGAACGGATATGGATGGTCGGCTCTTCCGCGGACTGCTCGAAAACGATTTCACTGTCGGGCAGATTGCGGGACACTTCCTGCAGGTAACGGCCCGAAAGCACCGATTCTCCCTCCTGCTCGATATCCGCGTCGATGCGGCAGACGATGCCGATCTCGTAATCGGTGGCCTCCATTTCCAGCGTATCCCCTTTGGCAATCAAATGGATGCCGGAAAGGATCGGCGTCTGGGGTTTGCTGGCGACAGCCCGGCTGACAATCTGCAACGCCTGGACGAGATCGTTCTTGTTGCATTGAAATTTCAAGGGTACGCACCTCTTTCTGAATCTCGATTCCGGGAACGGGAAATCTGTCCCCCGCTCTTTTATTAACACGGATAAAATATATAAAAAATAGTAGAAGTAGTCATAGGGACTGTGGAAATGTGAATAAGGGCAGAACGCGGCCGGAAAAAGGAGATTGCGGGAGAGGATAAGATGTTCATAAACAGGAAACGGTTATCCACTGCGTCAACAGGATAACCGTTTTTCCTTCCTTATCCACATTCCTTTGACAGGTCCGTCAACGGCTTATTCACAGAGAAAGGAAAAATCCTTTTTCCGTCAGGATTGCTGAATCCGCTCGATGAGCTCCCGGATGGCCTTATCGGTATCGCCGTTTTCCTGCCGCTCGCGGTTGACCGTCTTGCAGGCGTGGATGACCGTGGTGTGATCGCGGCCGCCGAACCGCTCGCCAATCTGCGGCAGCGAGATATCGGTGAGCTCGCGGCAGAGGTACATGGCGACCTGACGCGCGAAAGCGAGGTCCCGGGTGCGCTTCTTGGAGATGAAGTCGTTGACGGTCAGCTTGAAATAGGAGGCGACGATCTCCTGTATCAGCTCCAGGGTGATTTCCCGGGTCTTTTGGTTGGGATAAACGTTTTTCATCGCTTCGGCGACGATTTCCGTGGTGATTTTCTGCTTGTTCAGCGAGGCGTAGGCCACGACCCGCGTCAAAGCGCCTTCCAACTCCCGGATGTTGTTGTCGATGCGGCTGGCAATATAATAGAGTACCTCGTTCGGGACGTCGAGGTTATCGATGATCGCTTTCTTCTTCAGGATGGCGATACGGGTCTCGAGATCCGGCGCCTGAATGTCGGTGATGAGGCCCCACTCGAAGCGGGAACGCAGGCGGTCTTCCAACGTCTGGATGGCGCGGGGATGGCGGTCGCTGGAGAGGATGATGGCCTTTTTCGCGTCGAACAGCGCGTTGAAGGTATGGAAGAATTCCTCCTGCGTCTGCTCCTTCTTGTAAAGGAACTGGATATCATCCACCAGCAGCACGTCGATGGTCCGGTACTTCTGACGAAAGGCCTCCGGATTGCCGTTGACGATGGAATTGATGAACTCGTTGGTGAACTTCTCGCTGGAGATATAAAGGACCCGCATTTCCGGGTTGTTCTTCAGTATCTGGTTGCCGATGGCGTGCATCAGATGCGTCTTGCCGAGGCCGACGCCGCCGTACATGAACAGCGGATTATAGACGGTGCCCGGCGACATGGAGACAGCGTAGGCCGCCGCGTGAGCGAAATTGTTGGAAGTGCCGGTGACGAAATTGTCAAAGGTATAGCGGGGATTCAGGGAAGACGCGTCTCCCGGCGCGATGGGGGAAAGCGACGTCTCCGAAGCGCTTCCCTTTTCGTGCGAATCGCCGGAAGAGGAGGCGAAAAGGGATATTTCCCTGTCTTTCTTCACCGGCGTTTCCGGGGAAGGAGAAAAGTCGTCATAGGTGATTCCCTTTCCTTCCAGTTCCAGGCTGACGAGCTTGATTTCCAGCTTCCGGCCGGTGGTCTTCTCGCTGGCGTCCTGAATGAAAGGGATATAACGCCCTTCTATATAATCCTTGGTGAATTTATTCGGCGTTCCCAGCGTCAGAACCGTATCGGTCAGCGATTGTGGCTGGATGGGGACGAGCCACCGCTGGCAGGCGTTCTCGGCGATATTTTCACGGAGCCTGTCGAGGACCTGACGCCAGATATCCTCTAATCCTGTCTGTTCCATAGTGCAAAATCCTTTCAATAGAAAATACGACGCCTTTTATCCACACCGTTATCAACAATTGTGAATAAATCATTAATAAAAGACCGTAAGTTCTATTATTTTACAGTTCATTTTCAGACACAAGACAGTTTATCAAACTCGGAAAAAGTTATCAACCGTTTTTTGATAAAAGATTTTGGAGAAGGGAAGACGGATCAGATTATGACGGAAAATAATTTTCCGGGCGGCCGGGAAAACCTTGACACCTTCCGGGTGGTAGGCTATAATTCTGTTTACGAGCCTTTGAGAGCGGCCGGATATTTCCTGCCGCTTTATCGTATGGGATGAGGAGGTGTAGCAGTTGAAGAGGACATATCAGCCGAATAAGCACTGGCGCAAAGTCACGCACGGCTTCCGCGAGAGAATGAAGACGAAAGGCGGCCGTCTGGTTCTGAAGCGCCGTCGCCAGAAGGGCAGAAAGAGACTGTCGGCTTGAGGATAGGTCACTTAGGTGACCTATTTTTTCCATGGGGAAAACCAGGAAGCGCCCGGAAATTCCGAAAAAAATGAGGTTCTTTCTTAGATGCTGAGGCTGCCAAAGCGGCGGGTGCTGAAAAAGCCGTCGCTGTTCCAGGAGGTTTACCGGAAAGGCCGTTCGGAGGTAAACCGCTATTTAGTCTTGTATGTATTTCCAGCGATTGGGCTGGATACCAGAGTCGGCTTTGCCGCTGGCCGGAAACTCGGCAACGCGGTGACGCGCAACCGATTGAAGCGCCTCATGCGGGAGAGTTTCCGCCAGGAGCTGCCGCGGGTCAGGGAGGGGCTTTTCCTGCTTCTCGTAGCCCGTCGGGGCGCGCTGGGCGTGAAACAGCCGGTGATGGCCAAAGCGTTTCGGGCTCTGGGAAAGAAAATGGGCATCTTCGAGGATTGAGGCGGTCAGCCGTGGCAAAAAAAATCCTGCTTTTTCTGATCGAGTTCTACCGGGTTTTCCTGTCACCGCTCAAATTGCCGTGTTGCCGCTATATCCCGACGTGTTCGGAGTACGCGATGCTGGCGGTGGAAAAGTACGGGGCCGTGAAAGGCGGCTGGCTGGCGGCGAAGCGGATTCTCCGCTGTCATCCCTTTCATCCGGGCGGCTATGATCCCGTTCCCTGAGATCGGGCTCTTTTTGGGAACGGAAACGCGTTGTTGGGGATTCCAGAGAAAGACCTTTGACTGGAATCAGGTTTAGGATGTGATCTTTTGGATTTTTTGTGGACGCTGTTTGAGCCCTTGGTTCATCTCTTGCAGCGCATCATGGAGTTCTTCTATCATTTGACGGTCGCGGCCGGCTGTCCCAGTTACGGTCTGGCGATCATCCTGATGACCATCGTCATCAAGATGCTGCTCTATCCCTTGACGGTGAAGCAGATCAAGTCCATGAAGGCCATGCAGGAACTGCAGCCGAAAATGAAAAAGCTGCAGGAGCAGTATAAGACAAACCCGCAGCTCATGCAGCAGGAAATGCAGCGGCTCTATCAGGAGGCGGGGGTAAATCCCCTGGCGGGCTGCCTGCCGCTTCTGGTACAGATGCCGTTCCTGATGGCGATTTTCTACGCCCTCCGGGACGCCGCCTACGAGGGCAATCCGTCGTTCCTCTGGCTGCCGTCGCTTTCCGATAAGGATCCCTACTATATCCTGCCGGTGCTGTCGGCGCTGTCGACGTATCTCGTTTCCAAGCAGACAACGGATATGGACAACTCCCAGGCGAAGATGATGATGATGGTCATGCCGCTCGTCATCGGCTGGATGAGCATGAACTTCGCCGCCGGTCTCGTCATCTACTGGGTGACGATGAATGTGGTACAGATTGTACAGCAGTGGTATATGTTCCGGAATGAGAGCAAGCCGGCGAAAAAGAACGACAGCGCGGCGAAGGAGCCGGCGGACCGGGAGAACAAGAAGAACAAGAACCGGAAAAACAGGTAAGGAGGCGCCGATATGGCGTTAAGTGTGGAAAAGACGGGCAAGACGATTGACGAAGCCCGTCAGGCGGCGCTTCAGGAACTCGGCGTTCCCGAGGACCGCGTCAAGTTCGAGATTCTGGAGGAGCCCTCCAAGGGCTTCCTGGGTTTCATCGGCGGCCGGGAGGCCCGCATCCGCGTGACGGTGCTGGAGCTTTCGCCGCTGGATAAGGCAGTGGATTTCCTGCAAAACATTTTCCGCCAGATGCAGCTCGACGTCCAGCTGGAGAAGAAGGAGACCGAGGAGCATATCGTCCTGAACCTGGTGGGCGAGCATCTGGGCATCCTGATCGGCAAGCACGGGCAGACGCTGGACGCCCTGCAGTATCTGGTAAATCTGGCCGCCAACCGCGGCATTGAAGAAAACCGCACGCACATCATCCTCGACGTGGAACATTACCGGGAGCGCCGGGAAGAGACGCTACAGCATCTGGCCCATCGCCTGGCGGAAAAGGTGAAGCGCTCCGGCCGGAGAATCATGCTGGAACCCATGAATCGCCACGAACGCAAGGTGATCCACATGGCCCTGCAGAACAATCCCGTCATCACGACTTACAGCGCCGGCGAAGAGCCCTATCGCAAGGTCGTCATCGAGTATCGCCGGGGGGATTCGCGCCGGGAAGCGGGCGGCCGTCCGGAGAGAGCATAGGTTTTCCGGGAACGCGGCAGGCGTTTCCGTAGGAGAGAAGTATGGAAGGGCTGTCTCAGAAGATGGGACGGCCCTTTTTTCGTAAGCGTTGTTCCGTTTCGGTTCAAAAAAAGGGGGGCGGAGAGATGCGGCAGGAGGAGACCATCAGCGCCATCGCGACGCCGCCGGGCGTCGGCGGCATCGGCATCGTGCGGCTTTCCGGCGAAACGGCGCTGTCAGTGGCGGCGGCGGTCTTCCGTCCGAAAAGAAAAGGAACGCTTTCTGATATGAAGACCTACGAGGCGGCTTACGGTCATATCGTCGCCCCCGACGGCGAGACCATCGACGAAGCCATCGCCCTTGTCATGCGTTCCCCCCATTCCTATACGATGGAGGACGTCGTCGAGCTCCAGTGCCACGGCGGCGGCCTCGTCCTGCAAAAGGCGCTGTCGCTGACGCTGGCGGCCGGGGCGCGCCTCGCCCAGCCGGGGGAATTCACGAAGCGGGCCTTCCTCAACGGCCGCCTCGATCTCGCTGAAGCCGGAGCGGTGATGGAAGTCGTCAGCGCCAGGACGGGGGCGGCGCTGCGGGCGGCTTCCGGACGGCTGGCCGGGCGTTTTTCCGGGCGCATCCGGGACTGGCGGCAGGCGCTTCTGGCGCTGATTGCCCATCTGGAAGCGGTCATCGACTTTCCCGAGGACGATATCGGGAACGTGGCCCTGAAGGAGGCGGAGCGTCGTCTCTGTCAGCTGGCGGCGGAGATGGAGCGCCTGCTCCGGACCGCCGACGCCGGGCGCGTGCTGCGGGAAGGGCTGCTGGCGGCCATCATCGGCCGGCCCAACGTGGGGAAATCGAGCCTGCTGAACGCCCTGCTGCGGGAGGAGCGGGCCATTGTCACCGACATTCCCGGCACGACCCGGGACAGCATCGAGGAAATCGCCAGCATCGGCGGTATCCCGCTGCGCGTCGTCGATACCGCCGGCATCCGCGATACCGACGACGTGGTGGAACGCATCGGCGTGGAACGGGCGCGGCAGGCGGCGGCACAGGCGGCGCTGGTGCTGGCCCTGTTCGACGGCTCCCGGCCGCTCTCTCCGGAGGACGAGGCGATATGGGAGATTGCCCGGGAAAAAGACCATATCCTGCTGTTCACGAAAAGCGATTTGCCGGCGGCCTTCGCGGAGGAGGAGATCCGGCGCCGAATGCCGGACAGCGACGCCCTGCGCCTTTCCACGAAAACCGGGGAAGGAATGGAAGCGTTGTCGCAGCGGATTGTCGCCAAAGTGTACGGCGGCGAGCGCCCCGGCGACGAGAGTCTGTTCCTGGCGGACGTTCGGGAGGCGGACTTGCTGCGGCAGGCGCTGGCGTCGCTGGCGGCGGCCCGGGAGGCCATAGAGAGCGGCCTGGCGGAGGATTTCATCGTCATCGACCTCCGGGCCGCCTGGGAGAAACTGGGCGAAATCGTGGGAGAAACCGTGGGCGAGGATATCATCGACGAGATATTCCGCCGCTTCTGTTTGGGAAAATGACGGAACCGTTTGTACGTGAGGAGAGAAACAGCCATGTTCAATGCCGGGGACTATGATGTTATCGTGATCGGGGCTGGGCACGCCGGGGCCGAGGCGGGACTGGCGGCGGCCCGTCTCGGCTGCCGGACGCTGCTGGCGACGCTCTCCATGGACAACATCGCCCTGATGCCCTGCAACCCGTCGGTGGGCGGCCCGGCCAAGGGCCATCTGGTGCGGGAGGTGGACGCCCTGGGCGGCGAGATGGGGCTGAACGCCGACCGGACCTGCATCCAGTTCCGTCTCCTCAATACCGGCAAAGGACCGGCAGTGCAGGCGCTGCGCGCCCAGGCCGACAAGAAGCGCTACCAGTTCACGATGAAGGAGACCTGCGAAAATCAGGATAATCTCGACGTCAAGCAGCTCCTGATCGACGACATCGTCATCGAGGACGGCCGCGTTGCCGGCGTCGTGGCGGAAACGGGCGAATTCTACGGCGCGAAGGCCGTTATCCTCGCCACCGGGACCTATCTGCGGGGGCGCGTCATCGTCGGCGAAACCGTCTATGACAGCGGACCCAACGGCCAGCGGGCGGCCATGAAGCTCTCCGATTCCCTGCGGCGGGCCGGCGTCCGGCTCATGCGGTTCAAGACCGGCACCCCCGCCCGGGTGGACGGCCGATCCCTGGACTACGACAAGCTGATTGAACAGCCCGGAGAGGACGACGCCCCGAGTTTTTCCTTCCTGACCGACGAAGTGACGCGGCGCAATCGCGTCGTCTGCTGGCTCAGCTACACCAACGAGAAAACCCATAAAATCATCATGGACAACATCGACCGCGCCCCCATGGCCAACGGCGTCATCAAGGGCATCGGCCCCCGCTACTGCCCTTCCATCGAGTCGAAACTGCTGCGCTTTCCCGATAAGGACCGCCATCAGCTCTTCCTCGAACCCGAGGGCCTGCATACCCGGGAGGTCTACGTACAGGGCATGTCCACCAGCCTGCCCGCCGACGTGCAGATCGCCTTTCTCCACACCATTCCGGGCCTCGAACACTGCCGCGTCATGCGGGCGGGCTACGCCATCGAGTACGACTGCATCGACCCCCGGCAGCTCAATCCGACGCTGGAATTCAAGGCCATCGGGGGCTTCTTTTCCGCCGGCCAGTCCAACGGCACCTCCGGCTACGAGGAAGCCGCCGCCCAGGGGCTCATGGCGGGCATCAACGCCGCCATGCTGGTGAAAGGCGGCGAGCCGCTGGTGCTGAAACGCTCCGACGGCTATATCGGCGTCCTCATCGACGATCTCGTGACCAAAGGCACCAACGAGCCCTACCGCATGATGACCTCCCGGGCGGAGTACCGGCTTCTCCTGCGGCAGGACAACGCCGACCTGCGGCTCACGGACTACGGCCGGCGCGTCGGTCTGGTGACGGAGGAACGCTGGCGGCGCTACCAGCAGAAGAAAGCGCAAATCGAAAGCGCGCTGACGGCCCTTGAAGAAACCGTCATCTCCCCCAGCCGGGAAACGAATGAGAAGCTCGCCGCCGCGGGCCTGAGCCCGGTCCACGTCGTCACCCGTCTCTTCGATTTCCTGCGGCGGCCGGACGTCGCTTACAGGGACCTGCAGCCGCTTTTCGGCCTGCCGGAAATCTCCGCCGAGGCGGCCCGCCAGGTGGATATCACCGTCACCTACGACGGCTATATCAGGAAACAGCAGGAGCAGGTGGACCGTCAGGAAAAGCTGGAAAACCGCCTTATCCCGGAGGACATCGATTATCAGGCGGTGCCGAGCCTGCGGGACGAAGCGCGGGAAAAGCTCGCCACTGTCCGGCCCCGGTCGCTGGGCCAGGCGGGCCGCATCTCCGGCGTTTCCCCGGCGGACGTATCGGTGCTCATGGTCTATCTGGAGCGGCAGCGGCGGGCCGGACGCCCGGCAAAGGAGGAAACACCATGACCTTCCGCGAGGAAATGGCGGCGGCGGCGAAGGAATACGGCATTGTCCTTTCGGAGCGGCAGCGGGAGCAATTCTGTCGCTATAACGATCTGCTGCTGGAATGGAACGGGAAGATGAACCTCACCGCCATCACCGCGCCGCGGGAGGTGGCCGTCAAGCACATGATCGACTCTCTGACCGCCTACGATGAAGTCTGGTTCCGGGGCGTCACGGCCGTCGCCGACGTCGGGACCGGGGCCGGCTTTCCCGGCCTGCCGCTGAAGATTTTCCGGCCGGCGCTGCGGCTGACGCTCATCGACTCCCTGGCCAAGCGGGTGCGCTTTCTGGAGGAAACGGTGGCGGCGCTGGGGCTGGAAGGCGTCGCCTGCGTCCACGCCCGGGCGGAGGAAGCGGCCCGGCAGAAAGAATACCGGGAACGCTTCGACGTCGTTGTCTCCCGGGCGGTGGCGAATCTCCCGGTGCTGGCCGAATACGCGCTGCCCTTCGTGAAGCCGGGCGGCAGCTTTCTCGCCCTCAAGGGGGCGAAATATCAGGAAGAAGCCGACGCCGCCGGGCACGCCCTCGCCACCCTCGGCGGCCGTCTCGACGAAATCCGCCCCATCCATCTGCCGGGCCTCACGGACAAGAGGGCCATCCTCCACATCCGAAAGGAATCCCCCACCCCCGCCGCCTACCCCCGCAAAGCCGGCACCCCGGAAAAAAAGCCGCTGTGAGGGAAAGACCCCGGCAGCGGCCGTGTTCGGGTTTCGTTTTCTGGCGCCGCTTTCGGGCGGCGCTCTTTTTGGCTGAAAAATGTGATTTTTGACAGATTTTTTGACTGAAAAATGTGATTTCTCGGTTTAAATTTACCAGAAAAATGTGATATACTGTTCCCGAATGGGGAGGGAAGGGAATGGAACTACGCCTGGAGCGGAAAATTGACAGGATATTACAGAAATGGAAAGCCACAGCGGAGCGGCTGCCCCTGATCGTCAGGGGGGCGCGGCAGATTGGCAAGACAGAGGCCATCGGGCATTTTGGCAAAACCAACTATCGGCTGGAACGGCCGTTTATTCACCTTTCCCTACGCGCTGACGTTCCTGCTGAAGCGGTGGCTGAGGGACGGGAATAGAGGGCGAGGGGAAGAGAAGGTCTAAGGGGCGGTTTTCTGCAGGGGAAAAATCGCCGGGGAAGTCCAAAATCTAAGGCGCCGTAGCCGTCGATTGTTCATCGAAAGCGATCGGTATCTTTGTAAAGAATCCCCCCGCCTGCCCCCGCAAAGCCGGCACGCCGGAAAAAAGCCGCTGTGAGGGAAAGACCCCGGCAGCGGCCGTGTTCGTGTTTCGTTTTCTGGCGCCGCTTTCGGGCGGCGCTCTTTTTTTCCGGGGAAAAATGTGGTATGATACAGGTATTGAAGTTTGAGAATCGGTTTTCGGGAATTTCTTTCGGGAAGGACGGGACAGGGCTATGAAAAAAGGATTGACAATCGGCCTCTGGATTTGCTTCCTGCTGGCGCTGGCGGCGCTGGCAACGGCGCCGGGGCAGGCGGAAGCGGCGGGCGTCACCGCGGCGAACCGGGAACTCAAGAAGAGCCGGGATTATCAGCATTCTCCGCTCTACGAGCGGGCGCACCGCATCATCTACGGCAACGGGACGCCGCTGGGCCCCCAGGGGCGCGTACGCATCGCGATCATCATCGACGGCGATGAGAGCATCATCGTCGAGGACCGGGTGAAGAACGAGATATACCAGGCCATCCGACAGAAATTCCCGCGGGAGAGCTTCGCGGTGATGAAGGGTATTGACGTGAAGACGAGGCTCCTGCAATACGCGGAGGATTCCTTTGACGACAACAACCGGCCCATCGTCCATACGGGCGAGGAAGTTACAACCAAGACGGATACCGGTGGCTTTGGCGTGCTGGGCGGCGGCGGCATCGGCGCCTGGGACCGGGGCTACAACCCGGAAGATTTCGGTCGTACCGGCTACGGCGGCTTTGGTCTGGGAGGCATGTACGGGAATCATCAGACGAAAAACCGCGAGTGGACGGAGAAATCGGACCGGGCCGACGTGGACGGTCTGAGCGTCCATCGGAACAAGCCCCGGGGATTGGCCGATATGCGCCGCGGTGACTACGTCCGGGCCGGGCGGGAGTGCGACTACGATTACGTTTTCGTGGCGTCCTTCACGAAAGGCAATTATCAGGTGGAGCGCCACAACTGGGTAGTGTACCAGAGCGCGACGAAGAAGCAGAACATCTGGCTGCGCCTTCGGTTCGTGGATACGCAAAGCGGCGATTACGTGTACCGCAACGACCTGGTGATGACCGGCGAAGTGGGCGACCAGTCCGGCCGGCCCAAGCTGTACCAGAGGGCGGTGCGCAATGCCATGCGGGAGGCCATGGACGATCTCGAAGTCGATATCTATTGATACGGAAACAAGAAGCAAGGCCCTCCCGCGTTCCGGCGGAAGGGCCTTTTAATACGACCGGCTTCATTACGTCATCAGCTTTCGTCCAGCAGGAAAGCCATGTACAACGGCAGCGTCAGCAACTGGCCCTGCCGCCCCACGTTGTAGTCTCCCAGCTTGATGCACTGGTCGATATGGTATTTCTCCGGGTGGCGCAGGATTGTTTTGGCGCTTTTGACGTTCCCGGTGCCGGATTTGACCTCCACCAGCGTGCATTTTCCCCGCCAGCGAATCACGAAGTCGATTTCCAGCCCGGAATCCTTGTGATAGTAACAGAGGCAGCGCCCCATCTTGGCAAATATGTCCGCGATCAGGTTTTCAAAGATGGCGCCTTTATAGCCGCAGAGATTCCCCCGGAGCACATCGAATTGCGTGCCATCCTCCAACATGCTGATGAACAGGCCGGTATCCTTCATGTAAACCTTGAAAACGTTCTCAATGGCGTTTCCGTCCAACGGCAGTTCCGGCAGTTGCAGGTTGTAGCAACGGGAAATGATGCCCGCGTCCTCAATCCATTGGAGACTCCCGCCGTATTGTCTGGCGGTCGCTCCTTTCCTGACGGTGGCGTATTGGAATTTCTTGTTCTCCCGGCTGAGTTGTCGCGGGATGGAGCGGAAACATTCGGCAATCCGTCCCTTGTCCCCTTTTTCGGCATATTTGATCATGTCGTCTTCATAGGAGCGCACGATATCGCGCTGAAGGCGAAGGACGGGGGCGGTCTGCCTGGTATCGACGAAGAGCTGCACGGCCGCCGGCATTCCGCCTACGACTACGTATTGCAGCAGGAGCTGGCGCAAGCGGGCATGCAGCGCCTCCGGCACGGGCGTTTCTTCGTTCAGGCATCGGCGCAGCAGCCCGGTCATCGACGCGGTGATCCCGTTGGCCCAAAGAAATTCGTCAAAATCCAGGGGATACATATCGATTACGGTTTCATAACCCACGGGAACGGAGCGGGGTTCCGTCCCATACCCGCGCACGCCGAGCAGCGAGCCGGTGCCTATCACGTCGAAACGACCGTCAAGCTGGAAGTATTTGAGCGCCGTGCGCGCTTCCGGGCATTCCTGGATTTCGTCGAGGACGATGACCGTCTCTCCGGGCTCGAAAACGGCCTCCGGCCCCAGCAGGGCGGACATCATCAGGATAATCTGATCTACTTCCAGAGAGCCGGAAAAAATCGAGGCATAGGCGGCGTTCCGGAAAAAATCCAGATAGACGACGTGGGAATAATTCTGCCGGGCAAACGACAGGACGGAAAAGGTCTTGCCGCATTGGCGGCAGCCCTTTACAATCAAGGGAAGGCGATCCGGTGATTGTTTCCACCGGAGCAGCGTTTCCTGTATTTTGCGTTGCAGCAAGGGAATCCCTCCGTCCAATAGGCTTTTTCTTCATTATATCCAATATCGCATTTTTTTCAAGGGAGTTTTCCGCTAATTTGCATTTTTTTCAAGGGAGTTTTTTGCCAATCTGCATTTTTTTCAAACGACTTTTTGCGAAACAGGCAGGTATTCTCACAGAAAGTTTCT
>JAEEGL013791305.1_pt1 | contig 23803 bp, 23 predicted proteins | sample 9134231 | NCBI WGS metagenome assembly JAEEGL01 (sample SAMN16246548, study PRJNA631951) | gut metagenome | biome: gut microbiome; feature: rumen; material: fiber-attached | host: Bos | place: Iran: Karaj | collected 2018-10 | reverse complement strand
TGTTTTATATTTTTTTACAATAATTTAAACAAATATATCCACTTGGAATTTTTCCCCAATAGTATGAACCACTTTTTACTACCTTAGATACATTTACTGTAACTCCTTTTTTTATTCCATTATAATAGTAATTTCCAAGACGTTTGTTTTGCTTTCTAGCATTTGATGTTAATTGTTTATATGTTTTAGCTTTATAATTTGTTCCTGCTCCAGTTCTGACATGAATGTTGGATGTTGTTTTATAAGTACCTGTTTTATATGTTTTAGTATTATATGTTTCTGTTTTGTCATTTTCAACAGATGTTGATAAATATTGTGAACTTACCCATCCATTTAATGGGCTTGTTATTTTAGACCATTCTCCATCTGTGTCAACAACTTCTACTTTAGTTCCTTTAGGTAACGAACTAATCTTTGTACCATTAGCTTTATTTCTTACATTTAAATTATATCTTTCTGTTGCTACATACCTTGTATAACTTACTGATGTTTTGTTATTTGTATTTTTATTTGTATTTTTATTTTCATTCTCATTTCCTTTATCATTTGAATATATCCAGAATTTTTTATAATTAGCATATCTTTCAAAGTTAGCTTTACTTACATAAACACTTGTACCTTTAACTTGTACTTGTGCATTTCTTCTGCTAGCTGTGTTAAATTTACCATTATAAAGATAAGGATCTAAAACTTGAATTGTATCTCCTTCTATACCTGCTAGAACTATATAGTGTCCTCCTGAAGTGAATAATCCACTTCCACAACTACAAATTATATAATAATTTTTAGACAAATAGTTCATAGCTGTTTCAAAAGAACTTGTTGTATGATATTCTTTAAATCCAAAATAATCAGCTACGAAAGGATAAAATGCCCATGCAGTTCCTGAATTTGCTGTTCTATATCCATTATCTACTGCTAGATTTGCCATTGTAGTAGGCAATATTGCACCTTTTGAACTTGATACTACCATTGCAGCACAAGTAGGACCACAAGCACTAGATTTCATTGTTTGAGTATGATTATTTGTAGATGTGTATAATTTTGAAGCCCATCTACTATCTGCCTGTGAATAGTATGTAAGTCCTTGCCATTTTCCTAATAAGTCAAGTCCTTTTCCTTCATTGTCTCCATTATAAGCAATATTTTCTTGTTCTACTAAAGCATCTTTTTCTAGTAAACTTTCATCTGCTCCTTCATCTGTTACTTCTTTTTCTTCATTTTCACTAGACTTTACTATTTGAGTAGTTTCAACTTTTCCACCATTTTCAACTGCGTTTTTAGTATCAGCGACTTCTGACTTTGTTTCCTCTGATACAACTATTTCTTGCATTATAATGTTTTGAGTTTCATCTATTACATCATTTATTTTTGAATTTGGAAAGTATATAGATGCTAATGCACCTAAAACACTTAAAACAACTAATAAGCTTATTAATATATTTTTCTTTTTATTGTTTTTCATTATGGACCTCCTCTACTAATTTTAAAATCCCCTTTTTTATAAGCATATCCCATTTTGTATCTACGTAGCTATTCCCACCTAATTTGTTATACGCTGCTTTTGCTTCAAACGCATATTTTGTTTCTTCATCGCTAAACTCTTCCCCTTTTTCACATCTATGCATAAAATCTACTAAAAATCTTTTATTAGAATTTAGCTTTGTATCTTCAATTTTATCTATTAATCTTTTTTCCATTGCACTAAGTTTATTGTCTATTTCCTTTTCTCTTGCTTCATTGGACTTTATTTTTTTGCTTGTATTAGCTGAAATTGATGACTGTGCTATTAAGCCTATTAATCCAATAATAGCGACTATAATTTCTGTCATTATTCAGCCTCCTCTTCTGTATTCTCAGTTGGCTCATTTTCTGCGACAACTTCTTCGTTTTCTTCTTCATTTAATAAGTTTTCTAAAAATTCTGCTAATTCTTCATAATCATTGTCTGTTAATTTTCCATTATCATTTAGTTCTTCTACAAGTATCATTGCATAACCTACTGAATATTCACCTTTCTTTACTAGGCTTAATATTGATTTCTTTTTTCTTAATGATTTCTTTTCAATTATAGTCATCTTCCTACACCTCCTTACAAAACTTTCTTTTATTTCGTGGGTTTAAATTGTTAGCATAAGCATGTAACATATTTTCAGATGGAGTACACCACTCAAGATTATTTAAATTATTATTTTCTTTATTTCCGTCTATATGGTTAACTTGTGATTTATTTTCAGGATTAGGTATAAAAGTTTTTGCTACAAGTCTATGTACTTTTTCTTTATGTTCTATTCTATTAATAGTAATTACAACATACATATATCCAAATTTACTTTTAAATTGTTTTAACTCTCTTCCTTTATGCAATCTTAAATTATTGTTTTTAAATGGTATCATTCTGTCTATAGACCTAACTCTTCCTGTATTTGAAACTAAATACAACCCATTGTATTCAGGGATTTCTCTCCATACTTCCATATTTCTAAACCTCCGATTCTAATACTTCTGTTCTTGTAATTAATTTATTTAAATCATATATTCCACTAACTTCTAAATAAGCTGGTGTTTCATCTTCGCTATTTATTATTGTAAAATCTTTATAAGTACTAGGTAAGTTTTCTAATTGTTGTATTTGAGTTTCTGTACATGGTAGGTCTAAAGGTGTCTTTCGCAAGTAATCAGCATATACTGGATTTCCATTTGCATATTTTTCTGCTAACATTGTTTTAAATCCATTAAGGGTTCTAAATTCATCGCATATAATACTTATCGTAGGTTCAACTCCTGATAAAAATATACTATTATCTTCAGCAGCAAAGTTAGTTCTAAATCTGTTTGATTGAATAGGGTTGTTTGTTATAGAACCTAGAACTGCATCTGCAATTCTAAAATCAAAACGACTATGACCACCTTGGGCTACTGAAAACGTCCAATACTCTGTACCATCAAATATCTTTCTAGCTATAAAATGTCTTTCATACCAACCATCACTCTTCTTAACAAAACAATCTTTTACATCTCCTATACTTCTCATAGGTTGTTGTACAAATATAGAATAGTCTTGTTCTTCGTGTTCTACGTATGGGGTTGCTGTTGTGCCTGGTTCAAACTGAAATATATTTAATTTAGATTTTTGAACAGATATTCTAACATAAGCAGTATTTGAAGTTGTTGTTACACTTGAACCCGAACCCATTATAGTTCTTCCAGTACAATTCTTATTTTTATCATACTCACATATGCATTCACTACCTACCATACTATTAAAAACATAATTTGTATTTGGTAAAACTTTTATGAAACTTCCTGTAATATACAAATTATCTGAATATAAACTTCCATCATTTAAAAGTCTATAATTTTCAATAATATCATTTTTATTAAACAAGTTCCTTGTCTGTATTTTCTCATTTATAGAACCCATTCCATAAGGACTATAACCACTTGCTTTGTTGCCTTTTTCTAGTTTAATTTCAGAATATGTTGTTTCTATATTAGCACTTGGCGTCAATAATATGACAACAAAATAAGTATCATTTGTAGTAGTAAAAGTTAAAAATTTATTTGTACCAGAACTTGTTACATTGCTAATATAAGTTCCATCTTCTTTATAAAAAATAGCTCTTATCATTTGATTGTCTATAACATCTATATTTGCACTTATTGTATAAGTTTTTGCTGAACTCAAAATTACTGGGAAACCAATTCCATATCCAGCTTGTTTTGTTGTTATTTTAATGCCATTATCTATTAAAGAATAATCTATTTGAACTCCTGCATTGTAATAATTATTAGCAGTTAAAAACTTGATTAATGTAGTCACATCAAAAGTTCTTTTATTTGTATTATCATAGCCAGTATTGCTTGGTGTTCCTAGTGTTCTATTTATATCAATTATATTCTCATTATCTCCGCTACTTAATATTGGAACTTCATTGTCTGGACTAGGTGTTCCGTTTTGAACACTATTACCTTCTACATCAAACTTTGTAAAAGGTGCTTCTATTGTGTTTTGTAATGTTACTTCTGTTCCTTGTCCTTCTACTTGGGGAAGTTGGTCAATTACTTTTTGTTGGTTTTCTAACTTTTGTCTTAATACATTTAGTTCTGTTTCTGTTACTTCTCCATCTTCTCCATTTGTTATTGTAAATGTTGTTGTATTTCCATTAGTATATGTTATCGTATATGTATCAACTAAGCCACTTGTTGCAGTTTTTGTTATACTAGATATTCCATTTCCTGTTGCTCCAGTTTCGCCTGTGTTTCCTTTATCGCCTTTGTCTCCTTTATCGCCTTTGTCACCTTTATCGCCTTTTTCTCCCTTTTCTCCAGTATCGCCTTTTTCTCCTTGTATGCCTTGTATTCCTTGTATTCCCTGTATTCCTTGTGCTCCAGTAGGTCCTTGTTCTCCTTGCTCACCTTGTTCGCCAGTATCTCCCTTATCGCCTTTTGGTAGAACTAAATTCAACACTTGATTAGGGCTATCTCCTGTTATTGATGCTGAAGCTTCCTCTCCACTTTCTACTATACCTATTGACAGTACATTGCTCGCTCCTGTCTCTCCTCTTTCGCCCTGTATTCCTTGAACACCCTGAACACCTTGAATACCTTGGTCTCCTTTGTCTCCCTTAATAAGAGGAATATTCAATCCTCCTGCATTTATTTCATCTTTACCTATATTAAAATTTCCTAGATCCATTTCTACCTCCTAAAAAGTTACTTCATTTGTTAATGTTAAGTTTCCTATTGCTACGGTTCTTGTGTAGTCTCCTGATACTAGACAAATGTCAAAGACATAACTTCCATATTTCCAATCATCTGTATCTTCTGGTTCAATTATCAATTTATAACTTCCATCTTCTTCCCTTGTTATATCTCCTGTACTGTATTTCTTTTGTAACTTCTTTGTCGTTGTGTTAAAATCATTCTTGACCGTAAAAAAAAGCTCATCAGGGCTTGTAAGTGTTAGTGTATTTCCTTCCTTGTCTAATAAGCTAAATTTGAGAGGACATGTGTCCCCTCTTGTAAACTCTATATCAAATTCTTCTGGTTCCATTTTATCCTCCTTAATTTTTTAAATAAATAGCTTTTAGTCTTATATTTGGATGAGCTGTTTCTCCTGCTCCGTTATATACTGTTAATCCACCTGTTACTGTTGCAGTAACATTGCAATATCCATTAGCAATTCCTGACATAAAATATAAATTTACACCTACGCAAATGTAACCAGATAATTGTGGAACTTGAATGTCTCTATAAATCGAAGTTTTAGATGCTACCTCTATTTCTCCAACTTCTATTACCTTAGTTATAATTTGACTTTCATTAAGTTGTCCCACTAACTCATCCAAAAAATCATATATCTTTGTATTATCTAGATCGTATCTATTAATCAATTCTTCTAATGTTCTTGGTGGCTGTCTTTCTTGTATGTTTGGTAATTTGGGTCTTCTTGGCTTTTCTATCATAATTTCCTCCCATAAGAAAAAGAAGTGCCTTTTTAAACACTTCTTTTCAATAAATTATTATCAAATTATTTATCTTCTTTGAATTTTTTTATTGTTAAAACAGCTAATGCTGTTACTAATATAAATGCTAATATACCTATTTGCTCTATTTTTGTATATTCATATAATATATTAGTTGTCATTATAATAGTGGCAAAATAAACATAAAAAGCAAATAGTACAGCTACTATATTTGCTATAACATTGAGTACATTCTTAATTACTTCTAATATTTTTTTTGTTGTTTCTTTTTCTAATAATGGAAAAAGAATAAACCAATTTATTAGACCTATTGCTATACATATTAAAATAAAATATATAAAAATCATACTTATCACCTCTTTAAAAGGTATCATATTTTTTATTTATTGTCAATTATTTAGAGATTTTCATATATACTTTCCCATCTTTGACAGTAAAGTTTTTATTTAATTGTTTATACATTTGTAATTTTTCATCTTTGGTTGTGGCTATCTTATTAATATATTCTACTAATGATTGTTTTTCGCTATTAGTTAAAACATAAGAGTTTCCTGCTATTAAGAGTCTATTGCCTACTCCTGTTATATTTTCATTTAAATAATTTATTACTTTTTTCTTTGCACTTCCTGATATTGTTTTTCCATTGCTATCTTTATCTGCACTAAATTCTTTTTCAGCTGTTTTATTTTTATAATCTAAGTATTCTGTCATATCTATATTACTATTAATTAATAATTCATTATACAAGTTATCGTCTTTTCCCGTTCCATTTACATAGATTATTTCTTTTGTTTTATTTGAATAGTCAGAATTTGCTAATACTCCATTCTTTTCACTTTCTTTACTCATACCTTTTGTTTTTGCTAAGTAACTTAAATATTCACTTTGTTTTCCACCATTTTCTTCAATTTCTTTCATAGTTGTATATAGTGTAGAAGGCTTGATGGTTTCATTTACCTTTTTAGCATAATCTAATTTATTTGTTTCTTTGGCATAAGAATATATATTAGCGATTGCAGTTTCTTTTTGTTCTTGTGTTAACTTATTATAGTCGCTTGTCTTTATGAAGTTTTCTATTAATTTATGAGATGTTTGTCCATAGTTTTTCGTAAATTCTGCATATTCTTTATTACTTAATCTATAGGTTTGTTTATTTAATTGGACAGTCTTAGTTAAGATATCTGGTAATAATGCACTATTCCTATTTTCTTCATATAATTTGTTTAATTCCATATCTACCTTATCTGTAGATACTTCTTTTACTGTTGCAGGGTTTATAAAGTTATTTACTGCTCTCAACGGCAAATTCACTTCTTGTTTGACTTCTTTTCCCCATATATCTGTTTTTATTGGCAAGGTTTGTCTTAACCCAGGTACTTTATTTTTGATTTGGTTTATTGTCTGGTCTAATGCTTTTCCTATTGTTCCTGTTGCTGTTGACTTTGTTGTTCTTTCATATTCATCTCCTGTTTTTGCAACTTGTCCCATTAAAGTAGGGAAAAATTGATTTACATAGGATTTTCCCATATTAGTCATCATATTTCCTAAACTTCCTAAATTATCAGAAGTATTGTAAGAAGATAATGCACTCGTCAATCCTGAAATCATAGACATTTCACTCATAGGGTTTATTGCTGTTGCTCCAGCATTTAATAAATTAGATGCTCCTTTTACAGCTTGTTTTAATCTATCTTCCTCACTACTTTTTTCCGTATTCTTTTCTGTTTCTTCTTGATTAAACAATTTAAACGTTTCTGCTCCTATGAATAACGGTATTCCTGTAGGTGCAAGCCAATCTAATGAATAGGTTTTTCCTGCTATTTCTATTGAATAACTTTGTTTTCCTTGTTCTTCGTCGTATTTTTCTTTATCTTTGTCATCTCCGCCACTTGCCTTTAATATACCTGCTTTTGCTAGTGCATATCCTGCTAATGTTATTCCTGTTCCAGTCATTCCTTTTGAAAGATTATCTATATATTGATTTATAGATATGTTTCCTTTTCGTAAATTTACCAAATCGACTGTTGCAGATTTTGCTATTTGTAGAGGACTGTATTCCATTCCTGCCTTTGCTACATTCATTGGAGTTTTCTTGAATGGTAAAAGAGCATCTACAAAAAACTTTGTCACGTTATTTTTATTTTGAAATTGAGTTACTGCTGAAGCTATTGCATTTGCTTGATGGAATGTTGCTTCTTTTGCTTGTTGTATAGCATAGTTTCTAGCTTTTCCTAGTTGTGCATCTGTTATATTATCTACATCTATTTTATTAGCTGTGATGTAATCTGCTAATGCTTTTTGATAACCTGCTTTTAATCCTATTCCGTCTTCTGCTTCTAGTAGTTTATCATTCAAATCAAACAATCTTCCTAAAGTGTTTTCTAAAGCATCATGCTTAAATGTTCTTCTTGCATTTTGTAATCTTGACTGTGGATTAAATTTACTTTCATTTAACTCTAGTCTTGATTGTACTTCAACATTCTTAAAGTCATTTTTAGCAAATTCTTTTGTCTTTTTATCTGCTCTTCTAAGTGTTTTTGTTCTCTCCATTTCTGGATTGAATTTACTTACAACATCTTCTATTCCTCCTGCAAGCTTATCCTTTACTCTTTGCATTTTACCCATAGCAAAGTTACCTATCATATTTCTACCATGTGTTCTAATATTGGCTAACATTGAGAAATATCTCCAACTATCTACTTTTTCAAGCATACTCTTTGGAACTTGTTGTCCTAATTCTTCATAAACCTCGTCAATATTCTGTAACATCTGCTCTTGATTTTCAGACTGCATTATTTTATTCATCATTTCAGGAGTTAAATTAAATAAATCTACTTTATTTGTTATGTCTTTTCCTTGCTTATTTACAATTTGAATATTACCATCTGCATCTGTAGTTATTGTTCCACCCTTCTTTTTAGCAAGTTCTTTATTCATTTTATCTATTGACCTTTGCAACCATGTAACTTGTCCTTGTGGAGTTTGATGGTTTAATATTGTTAATGCTTGTAAAGTTTGTCCTGTACTTGTTCCTGCTAGAGCTGTTGTTTGTATTGCATCTTGTAATTGTTCTGCACTTCCTGTTTTAGAGAAATATTGTATTAATCTCTCTCCTACTGCTATATCTACAGAAGTTATTCTCTCTCCATTTAAAACTCTACTTCTTAATGCCTGTAACTCTGCTTCTGGACTAGATGTCGTTATTCTTTGGTCTGCTTGTGCTAACTGTCCTTTATTTGTTTCTGGAACATAAGTATCTGTTCCCATCAGTTCTTTTGCTATTGATTTTGCTTCTGCTGTTGTATTATCACTTTCAATAATACTTTTGTAGTGTTTTCTAAATTTTCTATTTTCTTCTGGTCGTTCTATTTCATTCCAGTTTATATTTTTACCTTTTGTATTATTATTTCGTTCTTGAGTTTGTTGTGTGTTCTCTTGCTTCATAGGTAATTTTACTTCTTGCTTTTCTTTCATAGGAAGCCTTATATCTCGTAAGTCTGTTGTTGTGCCTTCTGATTTGTAGTTCTTCTCTAGATAGTCTTGCCATGATTGGTTTTGTTTAGAATATCTTATATCTGGATTGGATGTTGGATTTTGATTATTTACATTTTTAGCTTGATTAGAGTTAAAAATAACATATTGATTATTTGTTCCATTAAAGCTAGATTTGTCATACTGCGTATTCTTTATAATTATACCGTCATATCCTTCTGAAATTAATTTATTCCTAAATTTTTCAACAGTTTCTTTAGGATTATTTAAAGCCATTCCTAATCCGCCAACATTTGCATCTTCTGCGGTTTGCCCTGCAACTTCGTACAAGTCTATTTTATATTGTTCATACGCATCACTATAGAGAAATTTATAATATTCATTTTCAGCTTTTTTTGATTCCTCCATTAGTCTTACGTATTCTTTAGCATCTTTTTCCATTTTAGAAATTTGTTCATCATTAAATCCACGTTCTTTTGCTAATCCTTTAAATAGTTCTATATTGACAGGTTGTTTAGTATATTTTTCAGTTTGATAGTCTCTAAGAAGAGTGTCAAAAGTCATTGTAGTTTTATAATCTGTTTTATCCCAAGAGTATTCTTTTCTTAAATTTTTCGCTTCTTTCTCAAGTTTTTCAGATTTTTCTTTATACATTTGCTTTTGTTCATCATTTTCAATGTTTTCATATATTTTAGGATTCTTCATGTCAAGATATACTTCTTTTGCGTTAGGCTTTTTATCTCCGTACCATACTTCGTTAGCAAAATTTTCAGCACCCTCTTTTGACTCTGTAAACCAAAAGCCTATTGAAGCACCACTATTACTTTGTCCACCTTTTGATAAATCAAAAATATTAAACTCACTATTACTTCCATGATATACAGTTAATAAGTTTCCATTTTCATCCCTAACCTTACTGTCCTTAAAATATTCTTGCTGTTGTTTTGAAAGTTGTCTTCCTTGATTATCTGTTGTTATATTAGTATTATTATTTTGAGCTTCTACTTTTGCATATTGACCTTGTAATTCATCAATCCACGCTATATCTGAAAGATTTACCTCTTTTGAATATACTTCACTTTTTCCTGCATAGCTTTGAGCTTCCATTTTTGATGGTGTAACAAAAGTTCCTTGTTCTATTGGATGTGAACTATATACTGTTACTTTTCCTGTGTCTAGTGCTTTTTTGACATCTTCTGCTGTAAAATCAGGAGTTAAATCTTCTATTTCTCCATATTCAGCTATTGCTTCTTGATATGTTTTAATGTCATCAGCACTATTTATCCATGTATGTTCGCCAAGTGTTTTGTCTAATGGATTGTTTTCTTGAATAATTTTGTTTTGTTGTTGCTTAACCTCTAAATCACTTGTTTTACTATATTGTGCTTCATTTATAGCATTTGTATTTTCCCTATAAGCCTTTTCCCACTTGCTTTTTAAATCTTTAATAAATAATGCTTCACTTGAATTTCCTGTTATTTTATTTGCTAAACTTATTATTTTGTCATATATTCTCTTGAACACACTAGGCTTCTCTATTGATAGATTATTGATAAACTCTTGATTTCCGAATAATTGCCCTGAAATATCTGCAAGTACTTCTGCATTGATATCATCGGTATTATATAACTTCTTTAAGTCCTCTACTGCATTTTTTAAATCTCCATCTTTTTGCATTCTTTGATTTACTAAATCTACCATTTCTTGCGTTTGTATTGCATGAGTTAGTTCGTGACCTAGTATAAATTCTCCTGCTCTGCTTGAATTTGGATTTAAAGTTATTTCTATTTCGCCATTACTATTAGTTACGATTTTTCCATTTACATTTTCTCCAAGAGTATCATCTAATCTTATATTGTAACCTTTATCATTTATTACTTTTTCTATAGTATTTACAAGTTTAGTTGTTTTCTCTGAATTATCCCAAAATTTTGAAGCATCTTGTCTAAATGTATCTACCTTTGTATTATCACTTTGTTTATACTCATAATTATTCTGTATTTCTGGACTAGATAAACTATATTGTTCTGTTGCCAATGCAGTCTCTAATTGTTGTATCTTTTGAGCTTTAGCACTTTCATATATTGTATTCACCCAATCATCGCTTGTAAACTTTTCAAATGATTTATTAGTCTTGGTTTGATTGTCATATCTAGTTATATTTTTAGTAGGCTCTACATCAAACCAACTTCCATAAGCTATTTTTTCAATTTCTGCTTTACTAAGATTAGAAGCTTCTATTCCTATTTGATTAGCAACTTTTTTCCATTGTTCTACCGTTCTTCTTCCGTTTCTATTAGCTGAAACTGTATCTAAAGCATTATTCACTACATCACTATTATATTGGATTCCATTAGTATTGTTTTCTCTCTGATATTTTGCGAATGTTTTTTTTCTTTCTTGACTTTCTGTGAATTTTTCACTCTTATATGTCTCTTCTAGTTTGTGTCTTGTTTCTGTCTTAATATCTTCATTTATTTGTTTTAATGCGTTTTCGTTTGGTGCTGTTTCTACAAATTGTTTCATTTGATTAAAAGTATCTTCATCATAAAACTTTTTTACTTTATCAAGATTAATACTTGTTTGTGCCTTCATTATGTTTTGTTCTTGTGAGAATCTATTTTGAGACGTTTTTGTTTCTTGGTTAATTGCTTTATTGTCCTGATTTTGTTTTATTATCTCTTGTGCCTGTTCCATTGTTTTCTGAGTATTTTCATCCACTGCTTTTCCAGTATTGTAATCTTTAAATTGTTTTTGTTGTTCTAAAGTCTGTTGTTTTGCATCATTATAATCTTGTTGATATCCACCTAATCCATTTAAAATCAATGTAGAAAGAGCTGTTTTTCCAATAGTATCTATTCCTTCTTTTAAATCAATTATTTTTTTGTCTGGATCTGTTGTTCCTTTATCAATCATATTGTCTGCTATATTTGATATCAATTCTTCTGTTATTTCTCCTGAAACATTATATCCTTGCTTCATAAGGAATTTTCCAAAAGTAGATTTTGAACCTTTTTTTATAAATTCTTCTGCTAAATCATCTAAGTTTCCTTTACCAAAAAACTTTACACCACCTGCTAGTTTCTCTGTCGCTATTTCTATTAATGCTTTTGCGTTTCCAATATCTACTGCTTTTTCTATATCAACACCTTTTTTTAGAGCTTCTGTTGTTGATTGTCCTTTAGCACTTAATCCCATAGCTCCTAATCCAACTGAGGGATTTTTTGTGACAACAGAACCTGCTATTGAAGGTATCATATTTCCTACTGTTTGCCCTACGTCTCCTAACCATTTTGTTGCTTCTCCATATTGATTTCCTTCTTCTTGAAGCTTGGTATTTATGTTCTCTACAGGTCTTGAAATACCTTCATTTAATTTTAACACTTCATCATCCATTTGGTTGTTTATCTTTCCTACTGCTTGTAATATGTTATTTGATGTTTGCTTAAAAGGAAGCATATCTAAACTATTTGAAGCTGATTTTGTAAAAATATCTGTTATTTTTTCTACATTGTTTTTATTTTTGTCTAAAAGAGTAGATATTATGTTTTTATTAGAATCTATTACATTACTTATTCCATGTGAAGAATTTGTTAATCCAATTAGTGCATTAGTTATATTTTTTACAACACTGTTTTTGCTTTGTTCTCCTTTTCTTAACTGGTTTGCTGTATCAGTTAAGCCTGCTTGTCCAATACCTACAACTCCTCCTACTGCTCCTGCTCCTGTTTTTCTTGCTATGTATCCTCCTCCACTTGCTAGTGCTTTTATTTGATCCCATAAAGTTAAATTGTTTCTTTTTTTTAAGTCTTGTTTTGCATTGTTGTTATCCATAGCATTTATTATATTTTTATATGTTGTTGTATGACTCGGATTAGTATCACCATTTCCAAATCTTTTTACGAAATCCTCATTTGCTTGTTTTTTTAGATTCTCACTTTCTTCTTTATTCTTTTCTATGTCTTCTCTTATTCTCTCTGACAATTTCTTTTTAGCCATATTTTCCTCCTATAAATTGTAATAAGCTAATATGTCAGCTATATTACTAAAGGTTTTACCACTAATCATATCTTTTACTCCAGGATTTCCAGGACCTTGTAATATTCTTGCGTTTGCTATTACCTCTTTTTCTGTATATTTACTACCATCTTTCTTTGTAGGAACTGAACTATTAGAGTTACCATCATCAATATTTACACTGCTAGTAGAACTTGATGATGATTTTTTCCCACTACTTTTTGAACTACTAGCCCTTGCTTTTTTTGATAATTCATATTCCTTCTGCCATTGTTTATCTGAGATTTCATCTCTTTCTTGTTGATATTCAAATGTCTTAGTCCATTGTTCATCTGCAATCTTATCTCTACTCTTCTTGTAATCATATTCTTTTTGCCAGTTAGCTTGAGCTAATGCATCTTGTGCTTTTTGATATAAGAATTGTTCTCTATTATTTCTTAAGTCGTATTCTTCACTTAATAACTGCATTTTTTGTTTGTATAGTTCTAATGCATTTTGTGCTAGTGTAATATCTCCACTTTGTCTTGCTTGTTGTATTTGAAAATCCACATCATTTTTTAATATTCTCGCATTATTTAATGTAGCAGTAATATTGTTTTGGTATGTATTATACATCCTAGACATTGTTGTCTCAGCATATCCACTATTACCTAAACCTTGACTTGCCAAATTCTCTGCTTGTGTTCCAAACGGGTTAACATTTTTTTTATAATCTTGATATAATGCTCTATTTTGTTGTGTAACTTCTTTATCAATTTTTTCTTTTTGTCTTGCTAGACTATCTACATTCATTTGCGTTTGTTTATTTACTATTTCATTTTGTTGTTTTAAAGATTGGTCTAGCATATTTTGTTTCTGTGTAGTTAATCTTTCTATATCTTCATATCCTGTAGCCATTTTCTACCTCCTTATATTTTCATAAGTAGAATCTTATAATTAAATGTTTTTTGACTTGTATTTGCATTTTCAATAACAACTCTTATTCCTGATGTTTCTGTATTTATGTATTTTTTATAAGCATTCATTAATAATGATGCAGAATCAGAAAATGTTCCTTCCCAGTTATATCCCTTATTTTCAATTACTTGTATTCCTACAGCAACTATATAGCAATTTTCCTTTGTAAAACCTGCTGGATAATTTAACAATGTATTACAATTAGTGTTTGCTCCTATTGTTATGTTTCCTTTTAATTCTTGGAAATATCCTGAAAAAATATTGCCAATTTCTCTATATTGTAATTTATCACCATTTAATACAACTAAACGTGTTCCTGATGTATTGCTTGCAGTTAAGTCGTTAATAAAATTATTCCATTTTATTGCATTGGTTATAGTTCCCGTTAAGGTTCCATTTATAAAAATATTTCCATTTTGTGCTGTTATATGTGCTAAAGTTACCCAATCATTTGAATCTTCTCCTTCTCCTCCAGTAATTCCTTGAATCAATAACTTATTTTCATCTCCTTCTCCCGAAAAGTCTGGAATGATTCGAAACTTATTTCCATATCCATTTTCTTTAAATTCAATATTTCCATTATCACTAAATGTTATCTTGTTGTCTGCCATATTAACTGTGCCTGATATAGTTCCCCCTGCTTTTGCCATTTTTGTACTAAGTTCATTTTCTATTTCATTTAACAATGTTTCATTTATGTAATCTTTTATATCTACTCCAGCTTGGTCAAATAATTGTTTCAACTCATTTGCTGATAGTACTGGTCTATCAGGCTGACTTTGATGATATTTTATATTTTTTAAAAATCTTGTTAAAGACATTTCTATTCCTCCTATCTTTTAGCATAAGCTCCATCAAATGCTTCAATTATTGCACTATAAATGCCAAATGGTTTATCTAATTCATCGCTATAAAACTTAAGTTGAAGTTCAATAAATTTTTTCTCTTTTATTTTATAAACTATATTAGACATGCTATTAATTATATAAGCAAAACTTGAATAGTCCATATTTCCATAATCAAATCCACCACTTGAATATTCCTTTATAAATCTATCGTCTATTCTTCTATTAGTTTTCTCTGATACTTTTACTTTTCCATTTGGTAAAGTTTTTATTTTTGCAACTCCACCTCTTTTATTAGTTGTTTTGTATTTATTACCCAATCCAAAATTATCCATTGGAGTAGTCCAATAACTATTTATTATTTCACCATTGTCGTTTGTTCCTTTTAATATTAAAATTTTTCCTTCTGTTGTTCCAATATATAAATTTCCCTTATATTCTTTCAAAATGCAAATACTTAAATTCTCAAAATCCCAATAATACCACTCGTATTCATATCCATTTATTCCAGAATACATCTGTCTTATATCTCCTAGATATACATGAGAGTTTACTAACACTAATAAATATCCATTCCACTCTATAAGTGATGATAAATCATAGTTTTCTTCATTCACTAGTTTATTGTCAATTAAGCTACTTTTGTGTGTTAGTAATTGCTGTGATGAAATATCGTTACTTGATATTCCTTCTAATCCTGTTTTACTTATAAATACAATATCATCTTTGTAATTTATTGCATCTGAGCAACATCCTGTAGAAAGGTTTCCCTGAAAATTAGGATATACTCTTCCTATGCTATCTGTTGTAGCTGTATGATAAAATATTGTATCTCTTTCTTGAGAGGGCTCTTTAAATACCCACAAAATATTATTTCCTACTACTAATGATTTTATCTCTGCTTCATCTGTTCCATCTTGATAGTATGCTAAATCACTTACATAATTAGGTGTGTTTAATTGACTATGAAAAATCGCATTAGGAAAATCCGAATTTCCTGCAAAAAATAATCTTCTATCAAATACTACCATTTTTGTACATTTTGAAATTCTGTCTGTATATCCTGCAACAATCTTACTAAATGTTATTTCTACATTATCTGTTCCACTTAAAACAGGGGCAGATGGTGCTGTGTTAAATGATATTTTTCCTAAAATTGTATTTACTGTATAATTTGTATTTTCTATAATTACGTCGTTTACCTTAATTTCTGTAACTTCTGTAATATCAGTAGTATCTAAATAATAATCTGTTGAAGTTCCATCTGATACAAAAGAATTTCTTCTTAAAGGTTGTAATACATTTATATCTTGATATGGTTCTCCACCTCCACTTGGTAAACGTGAAATAGTTGTTGTTGGTATGTATGCATTGTCATCAGATACATTCTTTATTGTGTTTCCGTCATAAACTAAATAGTTTAATCCATCTACTATGTATAGTTTTTCATTAAATATTACAAATGAACTTCTTGCATCATTCATACCACTTTTAAGTATTGTCTTGTTTGGCGTTTCTGGGAAATTGCTCCATAGATATAATTTTGTTCCTGCATGAATTAAAGCTTTATCGTTGTAGAAATATATACCATTTATATTACTTGAAAAATCAGCAATCTCTTTACATCCTGGTCTTGTCTCTATACAACTTCCTTGTGTATCTTTATAATTCTTCCACACATTTAAAGCATCTGGACTTCTTGAAAGTAAAACTAAAGAAGGGTCGTTTTCAAAATCTACTCCTCTAAAATTAGAGTATGTCCTTTTTAATGGTATACTTCTCATCAAATCACTCCCTCTTCGATTGAAACTGTAGTAGTTGTAAAGCTAGTATCTAGTTCTTGCATCTTTCTTTGAAATTCTTTAGAAAATGCTGTATAATCAGCACTAGGGTCAGCTTTTAAAATATCATTTGCTACTAAGTATGGTAAAATTAACTGTACATCTTGGTCTATCTCTAATGTAAAATCATCATCTGTTTCTTCAGTTATAACTGTTGGATAAGCATAATATTCTAATATAACATTTACATCAACTTCGTCACTAATGTATATTTTCTTTTTCCCTATAGGCATATATGGTACATTTACAACATTATTATCTTTATCTAATCCTATTATTCTTTTAAATTGGTACATATTACTAGGTAATGAATATTCACTATATCCTTTTGACGTCTCACCACTTATTTCTTTCAATGTTTTTGTTTTTAATATCTTTTTGTGTTGAGCCATTTCTTGATAAGCTGTTGAATATACTAAATTTAATCTCATAGCAATATCTTCATCATCTGTATTTGATTGATGATTTGGTGAATATTCTTCTATTAAAGCTAATGTTATCTTTTTATTTTCTCCTAATGTCATATTATTCTCCCTCCGTTTTCTTTTTACTCCTTTTTCCTGTTTTCTCTGGTTTTGTTTCTTCTTTCTTAAAATCATTTCGAACTACTCTTTTTGCTCCAAATATTTCAACTTCTCTTCTTCTTAGATTTTTCATTAAACTCATTTTATTTCTCCTTTTTCATATATTGGTTGCCGTTCCTAGATTCGAACTAGGGAAATCACAGAGTCAAAGCCTGTTGCCTTACCACTTGGCTAAACGGCAATATAAAAAGGGAGGTTGTTCCTCCCTACTATTATCCCTCTTTAGCTTCTAAAACAACTAATTCAGCTGGTTTAATTACTTTTGCATCATATACATGTAAAGAACTATATAGTCCTTCGAATGCACCCTCTGCGTTTGGTATAAATCTTGATTTAACAATTTGGTCTGCATATACTATAGCATTGTAAGAACCTGCTAATAATAAATGTTTGCTGTTTTTTACTTTAACGTTATTAGAAACGAATATTTTCATTCCTAAATAATCAGCAAATTCAAGACCACCTTCAAATCCTTTCATACCTTCATTGATTCCAAATTTAATACCTGCTAATTCTAGTTTTTCTTTAAACATAGGATCTATTACAAAGAAAGCTTGTCCATAAGGAACATTTGCTTCATCTAGGTATCTTCTCACTTTAGCAACATATTGAAGAGCATTATCTTCTGTTACTTCTTTTCCTGCAGAGTTAGCATCTATTCTGTTTGTGATAGAAGCATCTTCTGCTAAACCTAAAACATAAGCATCTGCTGTATCTTTTAATTTGTATCCACTTCTTTCTACTTGTGTTCCTTTGATGTCTATTGAACTTCTAAATGCTTCAATATCATCAACTTTAAAAGCAACATATTTTTGTTGTTGAATTACCATTGTGATACCTGTATCATCTAAATCTTCATAGTTTATTGTTCCAGTGTAATCTTGAACAGTAGGGTCTGCTAATCCTACAAATGTTACTTGGTCACCTTTCTTATTTATTTGTGAACCTGTATCTAAAGTACAAATTCTTTTCGCTATTAAGTTATTTTTTAATTCTTTTAATACTTTTGTTGATATTAATTTATCAATACTTACTGTTATAGCTCCATTTGCCATAATTAATTCCTCCTTTTAACATTAATTAAGCCCCGCAATTTTTCTAAATTCGGGGTTGTTCCAATATTTCAACATTTCATCAGGTGACATCTCATTGATACGTTCTGGTGAAAATGTTTCTTTTGGTTGCTTTTCAGACTTTGCACTTCCTGCACTTGCAGGCTTTGTGCTATTATCTGTCAACTTTTTATATATTTCATAAACTTTAGAAATATCAGTATTGTCATTGAATTGATTACTAAAATCTTTGAACTCTTTTGTTTCCAAAATGTTAGTGTCATAGCCTTTAGCTTTCATCTTTTCAATGTTATTTAATCTTGTTAATTCAGCTCCAAGAATATTAAATTCTTCAGCTTCTCTTACAGTTCTTTGGTCTCTAGGAATATTAGCAATTCTATTTGCTTCTGCTTCCATCTCTTCATAACCTGATTTAATGAACTCATTAGCTCTAGCTTGTCCTAATATCCTTTCGTCATCTTCGCTGTAAGCACTATACTCAGGGATTTCTAAACCATTTCCCTTATAAAAATCGACTGTTTCTTTTATGGCATCATCTAAATTATCTGTGCCTGTTCCAGTCTTTACGATACTTTCAAGGTATTCATACTTTCTCAAGTTTTCTTTTTCTTTACTCTTATAACGATCTAATCTGTTTTTTATCATCTTGTTTACTTCTTCTTGAGTGTAGCGAACTTCCTCTTTAATATCGTTTTCTTGAGTTTCTTTGTTTTCAATATCTTCACTAGTATCGATATTTACTTCCTCTAACTCTTCTTCTGATGTTTCGGGTACATCAGTTGTTATGATTTCTTCTTCCATAACTAAACCTCCCCGTTTAAAGTCCGTCGACTATTAATTCCTTGCATCTTTTACCGTCTTACGCATGTTCTGGACATATAAAAAAGAGAGCTATTCACTCTCTTCATTATTATTTGGTTCTTCTATAGTGGTTTCATATCCACACTTTCTACAAGTTAATTTCATCTGATTGTTTTTGACTTTCTCGACCGACATTTCCACCAGTCTGCATTGCGGACATTTCATTTTGAGTCCCCCTTCCTTGTAATTCCATTGCTTGATTCATCGCACTTTCTAATTGATTTGCTTGCATTTGTATCTCTGTCATTTTCTTATTCCTTTCTTGTCTGTCTCTTATAATGTTGTCAATCATAGTCTTATCCATTACTGCATCTATTGGTAATGCCTTCGCATATTCTTCCATTGTTATGTTTCCACTCAAGAATAAATTCTCTATTGATTGTTCTCTTGCAAATTTATCGTATGATGAATTTGGACTTATATCTATTTTTACATTTAATTTAGCATTATTTAATTGCTCATTTGATATAGTATAAGGTGTTTCAATTATCTCCCCTGTTTCTGGATTTGTTTCCTCTTTCGTTACTAAAATTCCATCTTTAAAATAAGTTTGCAACATATCAAAATAAATTCTTGCTAAATCCTCTAAGAATGTTTTGAACTTCTCTAGTTGCTCATTTAATGGTTGTTGGGCTGCCTGTTGTACTGCTAGAATTGCTTTTCCAGATGCTTGTGTAGGGTCTACATTCCCTGTAACTGTATCTCCTGCTCCTGCTAAATCTCTAGTGTCTTTCATTAGTTCTTCTTGTAAATTCAAAGCATCTGTTGACATTGTTGTAGGTCTCAAGTAATTAACCACTTTATTTACATCATCTGCTGACATTTCGTCTACTAATATTGTTGTACCTACTTTATTTAGACTCGCAGGATTTGCAATATACCTTTTATTAGCAACCAATTTAGGAAATGCACACATTTGAACAGCTATAACTCTTCTTGTTGCTGTTTTATTTATCTCAATTTGATTCGGAATTATATATTTAACTTCTCCTGTTCCTCTTGCATATCCTTTTACATCTTCCCATATCATATGAGCTACTGGATAAAGCTTTAATTGAGTGTTTTCCTCATTTCTGACTTTTGCTGTCTTAGTACTTTCCCTTAACCATATTGTTCCGTTTTTCTTATAATATTTTCGAATAACCAAGCACATTGGAGAAATTTCTTCTATTCTATTCTCTCTTCCTGATTGTTCTTCATAATCAGAATCAGCTGTAATCTTATTTATTTCTTCTTCTGGCATATTGTTTTTTCTAGCTTCTTCTTTTATGCTATCTACAGTTCTTCTATATGTTATTAAAATGTATGGCTGTTCCTGGATGTTGTCGTTACTTTCATCTCCATAATATACGTTTGTCTTGTCTATTACTTCCGTTTTTATTTCTCCGTTTTCTTCATACACATGGGCTATTCCCTCAGCATTTATACAAGAATCCTTCAAAATCTCTCTAACCTTTTTATTTACTTGTTCCAATTCCCATAATCTATTAGCATATTTATTTAAGCTTTTACAGATATCTTTCAAATTCTGACCTTGTTCATAATTCTCATAAACATTTGGATTAAATACAATCTGATAATCGTTACTATTTAATACCCCTACTTTTTGTTTGACTATGGATTTAATAATGTTTAAAGTTATAGGTTGTACATTGCCAAGTTTAGCATTATTCCATTGCTTTCCATTATAAAAATCATAATTCTTTTCTGTATCATCATATAAACTCATTGCTAAGTTATAATTTTTTCCTCGTTCATACAGTATCCATTCATCTGTTTTAAAATCTTTCTCATCTTCCATCTATACCAAGTCCTCCTGTCCCGTACTTGTCCCATCATATCTATTTAAGTTACCTAGTTCTTTTTCAAATCTTTTTAGTTCTTTTTCTTCTTCATCTCTTTGTTTGTTTTCTTTAATTGTTCTTCTTATACTAGGTAATTCTTTTGTTGAACCTATCTTAAAGCCAAAATAAAACCCTATGCATAAGCATAGAGCTGTTATAATTGAATAAATCATATAAACCTCCTATATAACTTCAATTGAACTTCCATAGTCCTCTTGAATTTCTTGTTCTATTCCAAAATCTTTATACATCTTATTCCTTATTATCTTTTCTTTTGTTACTTTCTTCATACTTTGCTGTGTTCTTATATCATAAGCTATTGCTAATGCCATAATTAAGTCATCATGATATCCTTGCTGTGCTTCAGCTCGTCCTTTTTCATTTTTTATAAATGTAAGTCCTTCTTTTAATGTATCTATATCTACTAACAATTCTATTGACTCTTTTACAATTGCCTGTAACTGTCCTAATATTCTTGGTCTGCTTACTGTAGTAGTTTTAAATCCATAACTCTTTTCTGTTTTTTTTGTGTACTTATCTTCTTTAACTCTTACATATTGACTTGGATATTTTAGTCTTTCTAATTCTTGTATAGGAAATGTAGAATAATTTGCTTCAATTCCTATTAATGCTTTATTATAATACATGCCTAAACAATACATCTGCCTGGTGTAACTTATTTCATCTAACTCTTGTCTTAATACTGCTACTTGACTTCCATCTGTATTGTCTAATACTTGTCCTATAAAATAATCGCTTCCTTCTCCTGCTGTATCTCCTGCTAATACATAAGGATAATATTTCTTTGGTTTTTCATATATCTTTATTGCTCCTTCTTTATCTTCTACCCATTTTATTTTAGTTATCTTTAATCCATTATAATCAAAATCAAAATATCCTTGTTGAACTGGTTTTATATCTTTTACTTCTTGTATTCTCTTTATAATGTTTTCTTGCTTAAAATAACATTTTCCTGTACTTATAAATGCTTCTTCTGGAGTTATAGGATACTCTTGTTTAAATTGTTGTATGTCATTACCACAGTTATTCGCTATGCACCATCTTCTCCATGTTAATTGTTCTAATGTCAATCCGAAAGTCTTCTGTAATTCCTTTTCTTCTTTTGTTAATTCAAATCCTGTATAAGGCATTTGATAATCTATTAATTCATTCCAACCTATAAAAACTGGAACAAAATCATTCTTTCCTGCAACTGAGTCGTCCCATAATTCCTTAAAATATTCAAATCCATTCGCTGTTGATTCAATTACAACCATTGTATCAGGATCATTTGGAACTGCTTGTAATAATCCTGTTAGTATTTCCTTCTTATCTCCTGTCCAGAATGCTAACTCTGATAAGTGTAAGTTATTTAAAGTATCAGACCTTCCTATTCCTTTTCCTCCTGCTGTAAAACATTTAATCTTACTTTTTAATCCTGTTCCATTTTCATTATCAAAAACTAATTCTTGTGCATTACTTGCTTTCTTACTTGGTTTAATTGCATCTGGTAATTGGTCATACATTAACTTACTCATATTAAATAAGTTTCTTGTTGAATCTTCTTTGTGTGCTACTATAGCTGTATTTATATTTGACTTTGTAACTGTCTCTTTAAAAAAGATTCCTTCTGTTGCTGTACTAAATCCTAATTGTCTTGCTTTAAGTATGATTATTCTTATAGGTTTCCCTTGTTCTTTTAAGCTCTTTATAATATTATAATATTTTAATTGAGGTTCGTTGAATTTTAATGGTACTATCTTACTTTTTTTGTTTCTTATTCTTACATATTCTTCTATGTATTTCTTTGTATTAATACTCATCTTTATCTTCTACTTTTTTAATATAATCTTCATAACTAACCCCAACACTTATATTCTCTTTTGGTTTTTCTCCTATTGTGTCTCTTATTACTTCAAAGGCTTTCGTATCTCCTGTCAATGCTTTTTCTATTAAAGATAAACTTAATTTATTTTGAGTATCTCCTTCTGCTAATAATAATAAAAGTTCTTCTCTTAAAGTCTTTCTCTCTTCTATTCTTTTTTTATTAGCTTTTCTTCCTTTCTCTTGAATTTCTCTTTGAACTTCCTTTGAACGTTTATTCAACGGTATTAAGTTTTGCTCATTTGCCATATTGTATCATCTCCCTACTTTATAGTGTTTTGTTCCACTTTATATTTACTTACTACTTTATTTATAAAATCATTGCTACTTGCAACTATTTCGCATATATCTTCATTATTGAATTGCTTTTCATCTTGATTATGTCCGAACATATATAGCCAACAATGTGTTAATTCATGTTTTAATGTTCTTTCCTTTTCTGGACTTGTTTTATTTATATATATTGTATCTTCACTATAGCAAGTAAAGCCGTGAGTATAATATCCTGTTTTCCCATAATTACGTTCCATTTCCTCTGAAGATATTTCTTTTATTTCCCATTCAGTATTGTTTATCTCAAATTTCATTCTTTACCTCTGCATCCTCACATATTTTCTGATACCTGCACGTAGTGCATTGTTTTTTCTTATCAATTATACATTTAGCACGTTTTTTGTTCTTGTAGTACTTATCTCTTTGCATTTCTATTGCTATTTGTTCAGCGATTCTACTACCTTTCATTTGTTTACTCCTTAAATTTTACTTCATCATATTTCTCTTGTAGTTTCTTTATTATCTCATTAGGTGTATTAGGATATATTATTGCTACTATACATCCTACTTCATCATAATAGGTATATCTTATATAATTATCCATAACTTACCTCTTTTCTTTTATAAACACTGCACAAACAGAG
>JAEEGL012029715.1_pt1 | contig 23803 bp, 19 predicted proteins | sample 9134231 | NCBI WGS metagenome assembly JAEEGL01 (sample SAMN16246548, study PRJNA631951) | gut metagenome | biome: gut microbiome; feature: rumen; material: fiber-attached | host: Bos | place: Iran: Karaj | collected 2018-10 | reverse complement strand
GATGATTAGTTCTGCTTTAGCAACTGCTTGTGGAATTGGAGGAGGTACAGTTTATTCTTCTATTATGTTAGGAGTACAAGAATTTGAACCTTCTGAAGCTTTTCCTATTTCAAATTGTTTAATTTTAATTTGTGGTTTCGTTACTTATATTGCTTGTGTTCTTGATAAATTTGAACATCCTAAAAATAAATTTGTTGAATATGATATTGCTATTATTTTCTCTCCTTCTATGTTACTTGGTGCTAAATTTGGTACTATTATTAATAAAATTTTCTCATCTTTATTATTAATGTTCGGATTAATTTTTCTTCTTTGTTTTACTACTAAAAAAACTTATAATAATATTTTAAAAGCTAAAGCAAGAGAAGAAAAATTATTAGGTAAACAAATGAATATTAAAAATGATAAAAATGAAAATATAAAAGATCCTTTTTTAAAATCAATGGCAACTGCAAATAATGAATTAGAAATAGTATCACCAACAGGAAATGATGATGGAGTATTTCAAAATAGAATATTAACCGATGAAGAAAAATTATTATTAACAGAAGATGATAATCCATTAAAATGGGATAGAATAAAATTTATAGCATTATTAGAAGTAATAGTAATAATAGATCAATTAATAGAAGGAAGTTCAAAACTTCCTTCATTTTTAGGAATAAGAAAATGTTCATTTTTATATTGGATAACATTTTTATTATATGTAGGAGTATCATATTATTTTATTCAAAATTCAATAGAACAAGTAAAAGAACATATAATAAAAAAAAAACAAGTTATTCCAGAATTTAAAAGTGAAGCTTTAGAAAATCTTCAAAAAAATATGAACTTTGTTATTTCAATGGCAGTTATTGCAGGAATTGTTTCTTCTTCTTTGGGAATTGGTGGTGGAATGATTACAAATCCAATGTTTGCTTATTTAGGTCTTGATCCAAAGGAAAGTTCATCTACTAGTAATTTTTTAATTATTACTACTGCTATTGCTTCTACTTTCTTATTTTCTTTTGCTGGACAATTAAATTGGAGTTTTACTATTTGTGTTGGGATTCCTTGTGCTTTAGCTGCACTTTGTGGAAGCTTTTTTATTCTACAATATATTAATAGAACTGGGAGAAGTTCTATTTTAATTATTATTATGGAATATTTTCTTGTTGCTTCTTTAGTTATTGCACTTTGGAAAACTTGGAAAGAAATTAAGGAAGAAGGATTAGTTTCTTTATTTTATTTTCATAGTTTTTGCTAGTTGTGATTAAGAGATATTTTAATTTTTTTTTTTGGGGTTTTAAATATTTAAATATTTAATAATGGTAAATTTAAATTTTAGTAGTTGAATTTTATTTTTTTGGTAGGAATAAAAAAAATAATAATTTATGAATTAAAATATTAACAAAATTTTTTTTATTTTTAAATTTTTTATAAATATATTATTAAAAAAAAAGATTTAAATAAATGTATATATTATTCTAAAACAATCAATTATTTCTTATTTGAATTTATTTTCAAATTATTCAAATTTTTTTGTGCATCTAATTTCCAATTAGAGAACTTATCTCTAATATCAATAATCATTTGTTTAAGTGAATTAAAAAACCATTTAACAGAATTATTAATAATTCTCATATTATAATCCATTAATTCATTTTGTTCAGTAATTAAATTTGAATTTTTAACTCTTTCTTCATAATCTCCGAATAATTCATTAACATTTTTTTCTAAAGAATTAATTTCTTCATAACTTCTTGAAATCATCCATAAAATTCCTTGATTATATTGTTCATGACTTCCTGAAAATTGCTCATCTTTATCTCTTAATTTTTGTTTTAAATTAGCAATTTCATTTTCAAAAATTTTTTTCGTATTTTCAAAATTAGAAGCAACTTTTAATGCATTATCAACTAAATCCATTCCAGCAGGAGAATTTTTTAATTTATTATTTAAAACTATATTATCTTTTAAATTATCTTTTGTTTTTTTTAAATCTTTTTTTAATTTAGAAATTGTTTTTTGAGAAATAAACTCATCATAACCACTTTTCATTGCTAATTTTCTTCTTAAATCAGTAATTTCACTTTGATATTTATGTTTAATTTTATTAATTTCTTTTTTTTCTCTTATTTTGTAAATTTTATTTAAAGAAGTAACTAATTCATTAATTAAATTATCATTTAATTCAACATTATATTTATTTTTAAATTGAAAAGCAAAATCAATAGCTTCATTAGGAACCAAATTTTGACTATCTTTTAATATTTCTTGATTTTTTGGAATTAGACTTTTTTCTTTTAATTTATTATTACTTGCAGCAGAAGTTATTTTTTTTTGTTCTTCATTATCTTTAATTAATTTTACTCCTCCTGGTATAGTTTCATTTAAATATGCAAAATTTTTAAATTCTTCTGTTGTTTTTAACATTTGTAATAAACGCATATTATCATCTTTTAAATGTTGAATTTCTAATAATAATGTTCCTTCACTTTGTCTTTGAAGATACATTTGATCTATTTTTTTTTCTAATTCTGATATTTTATCTTGATGTTTTTGATTTATTTTTTTTTCATATTCTAATTCTTCTCTTATTGTATTTGTATTTTTTTGGGATGATTCATTATTTACTGTAAAATATTTTATTGTTTCATCTTTTGCTTTTAATTTTTGAGTTAAGTTATCTAATTGTTTTTGTTTATCTTCTAATTCTTTATTTATACTTTCTATTTTATCTTTTGCTTTTTCATTTAATTCTTTATTTGATGTTTTCAATTCTATTATTTCTTTTTGATATTTTTCATTATCAGAATTTAATTGCTTATTATTATTATTTTGCTTTATTATTTGGTCTTTTAAAATATCGTTTTCTTCTTCTGAATTTTTTAATTTTGAAACTAATTTATATTTTTGTTCACCAATTACTTTTAATCTTGTTTCTAAAATGTCATTTTTTTCTAAAAGTTCTTGTATTTTTTTTTCATATTCTTGAGCATTTTTTCTTTTTATTCCAAATGTTTGATTTTCTTCTTCTATTTGATTAAATTTATTTGAATTTTGAAAATCTGATTCATTATCACTTCTATAATTATTTGGATCCTCCATTATTTTAATTTTAATTTTTTTTTGTAATATTTTAATTTTTAATTTTTTTATTTATTTTTAAAGAATAATTTTGAAATTATTAATCAAATAGGATTATTCCTTTATATTCCTATATTAAAAAAGCAAAAAATAAAAAAAATATTTAAAATCAAGAAAATATAAATTCCAATCTAAAAATAATAATATAATTTTAAAAAATGACAGATACAATATCAACAATAAATTATAATGAAAATGATAAAATCTTCCTAAAAATCCGAGAAAAATTCAAAGAAAAGTTAAAAAAATTATTTATATGTGATGACTATGATCAAATAATAAAATATGTATTTGAAGTTGTATTCAAAGACAAAACTCCAAAAGAAAAATGTATAGCAGATTTTGAACAAATATTTCATGATAAAACAAATTTAATAGTAGATTTTTTATGGGAATTAGTTGATGAATCAGTAAATGAATCAAAAAATGAAAATAAAAACGAAAAAGAAAAAGAAAAAGGAAATTTCAAATATGAAAAATCTCGTAAATTTATAAGAAGAAAAAGAATAAGTTTTCAAAAAGGAAATAAAAAATTAAAAAAAGGAAAAATGAAAATTGGAAGTAAAGATATAATTTTACATAAAAAAAGAGATCGTTCTAGAAATAATATTAATAATTATAATGAAGAATATCAAACAGGATATCAAAGAGGATTTTATAATCAAAGAGGAAGATTTTCTAATGTTATGTCTATTAGAGGAAGAGGTGCTTTTGGATTTTATGCTCATCCTATTATGAATCCTTTTATTCAAAGGTAAGGAATCTTTTTCCTTTTTTTTTATTTTTATGGAATTTTTTTGGTCTGTTTTTTTTATTTTTTTATTTGATTTTCAAATAAAAAAATTTTTTAATTTTACTTATTAATGAGTAAAAAAAAAAGTGGTTTTGATTTAAAAAAAAGTGAATTTTAAGAAATTTAAAATAAATACCACTTTTACCAAAAAATAAAATTAAAAAAAAAAAAAACCAAAAAAATTTAAAAAAATAATTCAAAAATAAAAAAAATTTTTTATATAAATACTCATTAATAACTTATTTAATTTTAGTAGACCACCATTTTATTCCTCAATAGGAAAACATCCAAAACCAAAAGAATCAAATTCAGAAAATCCAAACCCAGAAAACACAAAAACAGAAGAAAAAAAATCTCAAGAGCAAAAAGAAGAAAATCAAAAAGAAAAAGAAAATATAATAGATCCAGAATCATTTAAAAAAATGACTCCAGAAGAGCAAAAATCAATATTAGAAAAAAGAGAAGCCAAAAAAAAAATAAGATGTAAAAATTGGCCAAATTGTAAAGATCCAAATTGTGAATATACTCATCCAACACAAACAGTAAGAATTAATTTTAATTTTATTCAAAAAAAAAAAAAAAAAAATAGTGTCCATATTTTCCTAATTGTATGTTTGGTGATAAATGTAGTTACATTCATCCAAATGTTCCTTGTAAATATGGTTTTTGTTGTACAAGAATTGGTTGTTCTTATTCACATCCTGCAGGATGGAATCCTGGAATGGGAATGTATCCTAATGTAATGCATCCTATTCCCATGAAAGGAAAAAAAAAGTTTGTTAGTAGTAATGATAATAAAAATGAAAATGAAGCCAAAGATAATGTCAGCAATGTCAATAATGAAAATGTTGGTAATAGTAATGTTCAAGTTAGTGAGAACGTTGAAGAGAAGAAATTACCTGAGGTATAAAATTTTGTTTTTTTTTTATTTGTTTTTGTTGTTTTTTATTTCTTCTTTTTTTTATTTTTAGATTTTTTTATGGAATGATTAAATGATTATTAAATAAATATTTTTTTGTTTTTTTATTATATTATTATATTATAAGTTAAAAAATATATTTTTTAAGTTATTTTTTTTGATATATATCTTTATAATAATAAAAATTATTAAATATATTTACATATCTAAAAAAATCACCTAATAAAAATTTTTTAAACATAGTTTCATTATAATTTTACAAGGTAAATACCATTTAATTATAATTATTTTCTTCAATTTTTTTTTCAATAAATATTACATTTACAAGAAGTTGGTTTTTTTATCAAATTTCTATTCGTATTTAATAAATTATATTTTTTAAAACTTTCAATCTCAATAATAAATATCATACATTTTTCTGGAAAATTGACTTTCTTTTTTACTTTTTTTTTTTTTGTTAAATTTATAATATTTTTTAAACTTCCTCTATTGAAATTTGGGATAGGACATTTCATTTTTTTATTTTCTTCTTTATTAATCTCTTCAAGATTTTCATTTTTTTTACTTACTAATTTTCCAACTTCAACTCTATTAAAATTTAGATTTAAATCATTAATTTTCTTTTTTTCAACTTTATCCATAACAATATCAGTATATAAAACATTATTTTTCATAGTATTATTTTCATTTTCTCTAATATCAAAAATATTACATTTCTTAACAGAACTCATTTAATAAAATATAAATATTAAAATAAAAATCAAAAATATATTTTTAAAAATAAACAGTTGTTAAATTAAAAAAAAAAATATGATTGAATATTTAATAATTAACATTAGGTCCTTGTTCATTATTCATTAAAGGACCATGTTCAATATCTCCACTATTCTTTTTTCTACAAGCTCTAATAATTAAACAAGCAACAATCAATAATAAAACACCTCCTAAAGCACAAGCACCAATAATTAATTTTTTCATATAATCTCTTTGTTTAGGAGAAATACCTTTCATCCATAATTGCCAATCATTATAATAATCAACTTTTTTTCCACCAAAGAATCCAACTTGTTGATTTTCAGCATCATAAGACATAACATAATTATTAACAAAAGGAACACCAAATGAATAAATATTATCATTTTGTTTAATAAATCTTATAAGACATTCTAATTTATTAGCATATAAAGGTTTAAATAATTCTTTTTTTGAAAGAACATAACCATAACCTCCAATTACAAAAGTAATATTAGCATTATCTAATTTCTCATCATTTTCACATACAAAATAAGTTTCTCTTTTAGCTCTCATTTCAATACAAGTTTCATTTAAAATTGATTCAAAATAATTTTTTTTAAATAAATCTAAATTTCTCTTTGGTATACCAATATATTGATAAGCACTATCAAAAATAACTCTTGCATTAGTTGTTTCAACACCATCTTCTAAATATTTTTTATTTTCATAAAAAAAAGCATGTGTTAATTCACAAACCCATCCAGCACGATAATCATCATCTAAATCATGAGTTTCAGTTAAATTACAAAATGAATAAATATCATTTTTATATTTTTTAGTAGTATTTCCAATAATTAATTCATGAGTAAATGGATCTATTGTATAAATTTCATTATCAACAATACCTTCATTTTTTAACATTCTAATAAAATTAAATTCATCACCATGATCTTGTTTATAACCTAAACCTAATTTTCCAATTGGATAATCTTTAAAATTATTTGGATAATTTATAATTGAAACAAAACCAAAATTATTTAAAGTATAATTTCCTATTATTACAACATCATGAGTTGATTTTCCACTTACATCTCCATCTTCATCAAAAATTTCCATTGTTTTATTTGTTAAATTTGATGTTGTACTTAATAATGGATCATATTTTGGTGATACTTTATATGTTGTGTTTATTGAGGGAATCCATGTCTCACTTGTTGTTGAATCTACTTGAACTTCGAATACTTGTTTATTACTTGGGGTTCCTATTGATATTGGTACAGTGAAAAAATTGTTTTTTTCTTTTTTGTCTATTGGGATTGATATTGAAAATGCTGTTATTGTTGTTAATATATGGAGGATGGTTACTATTTGAGTTTTTGACATTTTTAAAAATTATTTTTTGGTTTTTAAATTTTTATATCTGTGTTTATTTTAATATTTATTATTATTTTTTTTTATTTTTATTATTTTATTTATAATTAAATTAATTTTATGCTTATTAACTTTATATTATTATATATTTTTATTTTTTTTTATTATATTAATCTTTATAATTAAATTAGTTTATAAATCATATTTTTATTTGATTAATAATATATATATTATTATTTTAATTACTAATAAATTTTAATATCATAATAATTTCAAATAAAAATATTAAAGGAAGTTAAAAATAATCAAATGAAAATAAAACATAACAAATTTTATAATTTTCAATTAAAAAAAGTTGATAAAAATATTCGTTTATTTGATTACAATATATTAAAAGAGGATGATATTTGGAAAAATAATAAATTTTTATTTAAAAAAGGCTTTGGAAATGATATATTAAATCTAAAAAATGAAAGAAATAAAAATCAAAGACCAATTCAGTTAGAAAGAACTCTTGATTTTAAGTTAATACTTAATAATTTTAATAGAAATTTTAATAAAAAATTCATTGATACTCTTCCTCTAAAATTGTTATTTAATCCTCCAATTTATTATAATTATCGTAATTCATCTAAATTATTAAAATCAAATAGTTTTAAATTAAAAAATTTTAGAGAAGAAAGAAGAATAAACAAAAATCACATAAATAAAGATTATAGTTTTGAACAACATGAAAAATTAAATTTATTTAATAAAGAAAATTTTTTATCTCATTTAAATGAATCATATTTATTTTTCAAAAAGAAAAAAAATAAATCTATAAATCCTTTAATTAAAATATTTAATAAAGATATTACAATAAAAAAAAGAGAATTGAACTCACATTTTAATCAAAGAATAAATATGATAAAAAATAATTCAATGAGAGAATTAAAAACTAAAAAATTAAATATTTAATTAATAAAAAAGTCAAAAAAAAATAATTAATATAATAAATGAAAAAAAAATATTTATTAATAATAAAAAAAATTAAAAATCAAAAGTTTAAAATTAAAAAAAATTTAAAAAAAAAAATAAAAAATTATTTCCTTTTACCTAGTTAAATCAACAATAACATTTTTATTATTCAACCTTTCTAAATCTTGTTCAATAATAGCCATTTCTTTTTCCAAACCTTCTTTTTTTCTCAAAAGAACCAAAGTATCAAATTTTTTTTTATGTGTAATAGTACCATACATCAATTTCAACTGTTCCAATTTTTTTAACAAGCCTTCTCTCAAAGTTTTAATTTCTTCTTCAGTTAAAACTTTCCTTCTCTTAGCATCTTCTTCTTCATTTCTTCTTTGCATTTCTCTAATACTTAAATATTCATTTTCAACTTCTTGTCTTAATTTATGAATATATTTAGGAACTTTACCATAATCTTTTTTTTTAAACCAATTAATATCAGTTTTATTCATTTTTCTAGGAGCCATTAAAATATTATCAATTGCATTTGAAGTAATATAATTTTTATTAGTTTTTAAACCCATAATAGGTTTATCTGCAATTGTAGGAACAGGAGGTTTTTTTATCTCAGAAGCACTTCTTATTCTTTCAGGGGGAGGTAAAGTTTTATATTGATGATTTTTACGATAAAAGTGTTCTGGATCTTGTTTATATCCTCCAATTGGTAAACCAAATGTTGCCCAGTTTTCTCTTATTGGATGTGCTCCTCGAGGAAACATTACATCTCCATTCATATTTGCTACATTTGGGTAACTTGTGTTGTTTAATATGAAAGTTGATGCTGTTGGTGCTAACCAATGAGGGTATTTTGAATGGTAACGAGTTGTTGATCCTGGGAGAATTTTTTCTTTTGGGACTATGTTGTATATACTTTCTTGTTGATACATTTTTTTTTTTATTTGATTTTTTTTTTATTTTATTTTTTTTTTTTGGGAGTTATGAAAAATGTTTTTTTTTTATATTTTATATTTTTTTATTTTTTTTATATATTTTATGATATTTAAATATATAATTGGGTAATTAATTTTATAAATTTATTTACATAGAAATATAAAACTAAATGTTTATATCATATTATTTTAATTTTTACCATACTTAAATTTATTTTGATATTTTAAACAACTTGTTTTAGTTTAAAACTATTCTTTTTTATATTAACTTTATGTTGTTCTTTTGGTGATTCATCAAATAAATCAATAACTGCAATAGGAACATTTTTTTTTTTAGTTTCTATTTCTTTTATATTATTATTTTTATCTTTTGGTTTTTTCTTTTCAACATTTATATTTTTAATTTGTGGTTTAGTTAAATTTCTATTTGATATATAATCAATATTTTTAATTATATATACAGTATTATTTTGATTATTTTTTTTAAAAGAATTTTTTTTATCTAGCTTTTTTTTTGTTTTAAAAATTGGTTTTGAATTAATAATTTCTTTAGTATTTGATTTTCTATGAGTTGTAACAAATCTATTAGATGAATTTGATGATTTATTTAAATTATAAGATATATTATTACTCTTATTTCCATTATCATATAAACTAATTTTTCTCTTTGTAAAAACTTTTATTGGTTTCCTATTTATATTATTATTACCTTCATAAGGTGGAATTTCACTTGGAAATTGTCTTTTTTTATATATATCTTTTGAAGATAAATTTCTATTTTCAGGATGTACTATTATTGAATTATTATTATTCATTTTTTCTTTTAATTTTAAAAGTGTTTTTATAAACTGCTCATCTTCATTTTTTAATCTTTCATAAATATCACTGTGCATTCTTTTTTGACTATTAAGTGATGGATTTGTTTCATCATTTGATGATAGAAATGAACCAATATTTTTATTATTCTTTTTTAAACCAAAATCACTAAAATAATCATTTTTAGTTAAATTTATTTTTCTTGCAAATAAAATGCTTGTTGGAGTTAAATTTTTATTTATTTTATTTGCTGATTGTGAAGAAACGTCAGTAAAACTTTTTAAATCCGGTGAATCTTCTACTAATTTCATAAGAGCAATAATTTTTTATTACAATATTTTTTTAAATAATTCAAAAAAAATAAAAATGTGTATAAAAATAAAAAATAAACAAAAAAGATTAAACATTTTGAATTTTATAGAAATATATTTTTCATTGATTTAAATAAAAGAATGATATATATTTGATATTATAATTAATAATAAAAATTATAAAAATAAAATAAATAGAAAAAGCGGAATTTTTTTATTTAATTTCGATATTTTGTATCATCAAATATATATTTAATTGGATTATATATTAATATTTGATTATAATAAAAGAAAGTTATTGAAAGAAAAGTCAAAATGAGAGTATATATTTAAAAAAATTATGAATATATAAAAAGGATATTTAATTAATTAAAATTTAATAAATAAATTTTATTTTTATCATAATATTCGATTTTTTATTCTTAGATAATTAAAAAAATTAACTGATTTACACTATAAAATTAAATGTTTTATTTATTAAACATCAACCATATTAATATATCAATGATAAATTACTAAATATAATTTGCTTAAATTAGCAATTTAATTTAATCAGCAAAATAATAATAATCATTCAATGCATAAATTTTCTAATTCAATATTTATAATATTAAATAATCTAGTATCTATAGATGATTTGTTTTTTATTTTAGACAAATGATTATAAGATTTTAAAAAGTCATCAATTTCACCCTTATTAAAATCAGGATTATATTTTGATTTTAAATGTTCAAAAACATCAAATTGATAATCTAATGATATTGAAGGTTTTGTCATATAACCTAAAACTACATTTTGATAAGGTTCTAATAAAATAAAATTTAAATATTCAGTTCTTTGTAAATTTTTTAAATATGTTAAAATATCTAATCCATAAAATAATTTATATTTTGCTTTTTCTAATAATTTATTTTTTGTTTCTAGATTTGAATTTGAACAACATGGACAAAAAATTGATATAAGAATTTCCATTATTGAAAAATGTAAATCAATTTTTTTTTCCTTTATTGTTATTTTTTTTAAAAATTTATTCATCTTTCTATTAATTTTTGGGGGAGGAATATTAATAATTGTATCATTTTTAACATTAATATTATTGTTTTTAATTTTATCATTTCCCTTAAATAAAGAAATTCTATGATTCATTTTTCCTCCTTCATAAATATGTAAAGAATTATGACGTAAATAACTTAAATTATTTTTCCCTTTAACGAAAATTTTATTGTTACTATTATTAGGACTTACATCATTATTATTACTAGTATTATTATTGGTATTTGTAATTGTATTATTATTTGAAACATTATTTTTTTCTATTGAAGTTGTTTTATTATTTAATGCCTCTGTAGTTGAAATTATATTTGATAATTTAATATTATTAAATAAATTATTTGAACTCCTTTTCTTAGATTTTATTTTAACAAAAATTGAATGATTTTCTAATTCTCCAGGTGCAAAACTCCCAAATTCAGCAATTTTTGACATTTTACTTAATCTTTGTATTTTACTTTCACTCATTCTAACTTTTAATTTATTAAATATTTGAGATGCTTTTTCAGTTTTTTTGAATTGAAAAAATTCTTGCATAATTGAATGATTTGCATAAAAACTATTCAACATTGAAATAAAAAGAAAAAATACTAAATATATAATTGATAAAATAGTAAAAACTTCAGATGAATATTCAAAAAAAGTTTTATATTTTCTAGTAATATATCCTCTTTCATTATCAGCTCTGAAATATAATGTTACAAATTTTTCATAATCAAAAATTTTTTCATCAAATCTTTCTTTATGTTTAAATAATAAATAATCTTCATGTCTTGAATAATCCAAATAATATTTTTTCTTATAATCTAAGAAAAATAAATCTTTTGATGATTGATATTCACTTAATTTAAAAAATATATTTCTTTTAGCATAACCAAGAGGATTTATTTGTAAAAAATAATCACTAATAAAATTGTTAATTGGATAACTAAAATTATGTAAATCAAAAGCCAGATGTGATGTTAAAAAATGACATTTACAATCATAATTACTTAATAAATCATAATAAATTGAAAAATTATCTAATTTTTTTGCAAAAATTGTAAATTCATAATAAGAAAAATAATCATCTTCATAAATTCCAGTTACTAAATTATCTAAATTATCAGGACAATAATAATGATTATGTTCTACAAATTTTTTTATTATTGAATGATCAATTAATTCTGTATTAAAATCAGAATAATTACATGTATGTAGATTTATATTTTTTTTATATGATGTATTATTTTGACGTTGAATATAATTAAATGACAATTCAAATAAATCATCTAAAGGATAATTTTCTGTTTCATCATAATAATTACATGTAATTGAAAATCCAAGTGAAAAAGAATAATTAACTAAATTCATTTTATCAGTTGGTGATATTATTGTATTATAATTAATTATTGATTTATTTATTCTTCTAATAAAATAATTCAGATTTAATAAAATATAAGATATTGAAAATAATAAGAAACAAATAAAAAATATTCCTCCAGATAAACTTCTAAAATTTTCATGTGATTTATACCTAAAATTAAAAGTTTTACCAATATAATCAAATTGTTTTATTAAATTATTAATATTTTCTTTCATTTTTTTTGATTTATTTTATTTTAAAGAATATCAAAAAAATATACTTATAAAAATTTAAATAAAATTTAAATAAAACAATTATCTTCAAATATATTATTCGAAGAAAAAATGACATCTATTTCAATGAATAATATCCCAATTTCCTTATCAAAAGATTTTCAAAATAAAAATCAAATTTTAACTCCACCAACTAAAAATTTGGTTTATGAAAGAAAATATGACATAAATATAAACAATCCTGAAAAACAAAAAGTATTAAAAACATATATGAAAGAATTCAATGAAAACTTCCAAGATATTTTACTAATACCCAAAAAACAATTTTTAAAAAATATTACAATAGAAGGAGATTTAATATTAAAAGAAGTATTTCAAAATCTTCCTATAGAACATAAAATCTTAAAAGAATATCAAAAATATTCGTTACAAAAATTAGATGAAGAATATGAAAAAAATTTCGAATTATTAAATAAAGAATGGGAAAATTATATAAAAAATCCAAAGAAATATAATTATTTAAAACACTTCAGAAAACATTGTATAAAAACAAATGATGAAGCATATCATTTTTGTGATAATGAAAAAGCAAAATTAATAGAAATATATGATAAAATATCAAATGAAGTATCACATGTAATTTGTACAGAATGTAAACAATGTTATAAAAAAAATTCAATATTATTATTATGTTATCATTGTAAAATTGAATATTATTCTTGCATTTTACCAAAAAATTCAAATATAAATATTCTTCCTGCGACTTGGGAAAAATATCATTGTGGTGGAATGATAAATGAAACAATGAAATGTATAAAATGTCAAAATATTTTATATTTTAATTTAAATGAAAGATACTTAGTTTGTATTAATCAAACATGTAATTTTAGAGCAAGACCTGAAAGTATGATTTGGAATTGTATTTTTTGTAAAAAAGAATTTAAAAGTAATGCTAAAATTTATAATCCTATGGAAATGATTAGAATTAAAAGAGCCATTAAAAAAGCTTTTTTATTTAAAGAACGAGCTTTTCCTAATGAATTACCTTGTTGTAAAAGAACTCCTGAAGAATTAATTTTTTATCATAAAGATGAATGTAAGGGTGAATTATATAAAGGAATTTTAAATAAGAAAGAAATTATTGTTTGTTCTAAATGTAGAGCAATGAATTTTACTGATAAATTTATTTGGACTTGTCCTTTATGTAAAAAGAGATTTAGGAATCATAAAAGTGTATGGGGTAATTTATTCAAAAAGAAAGAATATTCAATTGAAAATTCTGATAGTAAAAGTAATAATAGATATAATAGTAATTGTGATGAAAATGATGAGAATATTAATATTATGAAACATAGATTAACAATTTCATCTAATATATCAAAAGATAATATTTTTAATTTAATCAATGATTCAAATAAGAATGATATAAAAAGAAATAAGAAACATTATAAAACATTAATTGATGTAATAGAAAAAAGAAATTTAAAAAAAGATATTAATGTTCATATAAATATAAATAAAAGTAAAAATAATGATAAAGCTTCAAGTAGTAATAGTTTATTTAGATTATCATTATTTGATAATAAAAAAAATATGAGTAGTTCAAATTTATATAATTTTAAACAAGAAAAAAATGATATTGAAAATGAAAAAGAAGATAATGAATTGAAATTAATATATTCTTCAAATGAAGATCCACTTTCAGAAAATATTATTAAAAAAATAAATAATTTTTCAAAATCTCTTAATGATGAAGAAAATACATTATCTTTAAATAATTATTTAAAAGATTCAGGAACAACAAAAACAAATAGTAGAAAATCAGGTGAAACAAAAGAAGATTTAGACAAAATAAACTTATTAGATAATTTAAATAACAATTATAAAAAACAGGATTCATTATCATCAATTGGTGAATTGGCATCAGTTGCAAGTTTTACTTCAACTCAAATTCATAATATATTAGTTAATCCAGAAAAATTAGAAACAATTATTAAAGATGGAAAAATTCCAGAATTTGATACAGATGATTATATATATTTAGACCCAATTGGTGAAGGATCATATGGTAAAATATATTTAGTTCAAAATTCTAATAATAAAACAAAATATGCAATAAAAAAAATAATATGTCATGATTTAAAAGAAGTAAAACAAATACAAAAAGAAATTGAATTAGTATATTCAAAATCTCATCCAAATATAATGAAAATAATAAAAGTTCAATATAAAGCTTTAGATATAACAACATATTCAATATATGTTTTAATGGAATTAGCAATTAGTGATTGGAATAAAGAAATTAAAAGAAGAGCGAAAAAAAAATTATTATATAAAGAAAATGAAATAATTTATATTTTAAATCAAATAATTGATGCTTTATTATATTTAGAAAATGAAGGAATTGCTCATAGAGATATTAAACCACAAAATATTTTGTTATTTAAAAATAATATTTTTAAAGTTGCTGACTTTGGAGAAGCTAAAAAATTTAATGATGTTTCACAAGAATGTACTTTAAGAGGAAGTGAACTTTATATGAGTCCAATTTTATATAATGGATTAAAATTATGCCAGAAAGATGTTGTTCATAATGCTTTTAAAAGTGATGTTTTTTCACTTAGTTTTTGTCTCATTTATGCTCTTTCACTTAATTTATCAATTTTAAATGAAATAAGGGAAATTAATAATATGGCTCAAATTTCTAATATAATTCAAAGGAATTTCAAAAGAAATTATTCTCAATATTTAATTACTTTAATTTTAAAAATGATTAATTTAAATGAAAAAGAAAGATTTTCTTTTTCAGATATTAAAAATTATTTAAATGAAAAATATAATTAAAAAATATGTTTTTATTAATGTAAATAACCCTTATAATTATTAGGATGTAATCTGATTTAATCATTAGCATTTAATAAATAAATTTATGTATTTAAATTTAAATAAATAAATTTAAAAATTATTTATAAATATTAAATATAATATATTAATATAAAAAACTTCAAAATTATCATTTTGGATTATATGGTTTAGCACAACCAGGACATTGATTATATTTAAATACAAACACATTATCATTAAAGCATTTAGAACATAATTTCATATTACAACCACAATTAAATGATTGATTTGCAGGATAAATTTTACAAATTGGACATAATGATTGTCCTAATTGTTCTATTGCGTTTCCTTTTAATGAACTTTTTTTTTCTAATTGAATAAAAAATGATTTTTTTAAAGGAATTTTATGAATTGGACAATTTATATTTAATTCATTATCTTTTATTGAAGAATAATGATCATAACATAATGAACAACCACAATCAGCAAAACAAAAAATATGTTTATTTTTACATAATATACATTTGTTTTCATTTAATTTATCTGCTCTTAATGAATATGAAATTGTAGTTTTATCAATTGAACTAACATTATTATTATTTATTATACTATTATTATTAATTGATTCATCTTTATTTGGAAGAACAATTATATAATTACCACTTTTTGGATGTTTTTTTTTAATGACTTTATCAGAAATGTAATTATCTTTATTTTTTTGTTTATTTTTTTTTCTTAGAAAAATATAAAGAATTATAAGTACAATTAATAAAATTGTAATAATTCCAGATATAATTGAAAAAGATATTATTCTTTTCTTTTTAGTTTCTTTATCAAGTGTATCACATATTCCATATAATAATTGATATCCTTTTAAACATGCATAACAATCATAGTCATCACAATATTTACAAAAACCAAAAATTGAACATTCAGTTGAAAAACATTTTTTTTTATCTAAATGAAATGCTTCTCTACATTCAATACATTCTCCATTCTCAGAACATTTTAAACAATTTTTAATTGAACAATTATTTATTTCTTCTATTATTCCTTCTTTTCTAGATAAATAATTGTTATTAGCATTTTTTATAATATTTTGAGTAAATTCAATATTAAATTCTTTAGTGTAAAAAGGATTTTTATTACTTGATTTATTTGATTTTATTGAAATTATTAGAAGTAATATTATTAAAAATTTGTATTCATAATTACTTAATAAATATATCATTATTTATTTTATTTTTTATAGAAAATATAATTAATAAAAATAAATCTAAATAAATATATTGAAATTCATTTTTGAAAAAAGTAAAAATAATATAACTAAAATTCATTATGATTACAATAACATAATATAAGAATTATTTAATGAATTTATACTATTCTCCAATACAATAAATATAAAATATTATACTATAAAAAAAAAAAGATTTTTTTTTCATAACCAATAATACAAATAAATAAAATTTTAATAAAAATAAATTAAAATAAAAAAAATGATTCAAGGTCTCCAAACAAGAAGAATAGAATCATCAAATCCAGTAGGAGTAAAAAAAACCTCAAATTGGAAATTACCAAATAACGAATTTACATATGGTTTAGCAGGAAAAACAGATAAAGAAGATGCATCAATAAGTAAGATAAAAAATAAGTTAATATAACCCTTTAAAAAAAAATAGTAACCAGAACATGGAAAACTCACAGACCAACATCTCAAAAAGAACCAGCAATGGATTACGTAAGAATAAATAAACTAGCAGTTAAAATGAACGCAACAAATTTTGGAACACATAAAGATTTTCGTAAAACTGTAGACATACGTCAAAATATAAAAAAAGGAAAAAAAAAACAATGTATTTATCTTCCTCCAGAAGGCTTTTCATATGGTGTTCCAAATAGAACACCAACACCAATAAAAGAAGTTATTAATGGAGAATATGGTAATAGAGCTGAAAATAATATTGATAGAGAATATGATCATTATATAAATGAACAAAGAGATTTGAAAAATAGAATGAAACAACCACCAAAAGTTGTTACTAGATATGTTAATCCTAAAGTACAAATTATTAAAGAGAGAGAAATGGAAAAAATGAAATATAATAATCCAGATTATGATCCTTTAGATGAGGAATTACCTCCTGAAGATATGCATCCTTTATGGAAGATGAAAATGTTCCAAGGTGCTAAGAGTAAAGTTGCTGAGGAAATTAAACAGTTTAAAACTTATCAACCTTATAAGAAAAGAGATAATATTGATAAGATGATTGATAATGTTGAAGATGAAATTAGACAAAATAATATGATGGGACAACAAAGAATTCAACAACAACAACCACAACAAATTCAAGGAGGGTATTAAGGTTTTATTTAATATTTTTTTAATTTTTATCTTAGATTTTTTTTTTTATTTAAAATATGATAACATTTGTTAAATTTTTTTTATTTAAGGAAAATTATAGTTATTAAAAATCATTTATTTATATTTAAAATAAATAATTCAAATATAAAAATTAGTAAAAAATTAGTAAAAATTATTAAAGAAATATAAGGTAATAATAAATTTAATTTTATCCTTAAGTTTCTTTTCAATAAAATATATTGATTTTAACCTAATTTCCCTCTTTGTGCTTTTCTTAATAAAACCATAACAGATTTATGTATCATAGAATCAATAATTCCAGTAACAGTAAAAACTCCTCCAAGAATAGCACAAATTTGAATAAAAAAATTTAAAAAACTATCTCTATAATGTAAATACTGTACAGTAATAGGAGAAATATCATATCTAAAAAACAAAGTAGGAAATTGATTATAAGCAGGAGTTTCATTTGAATTACTATTATATTGAAAAACATAACTTTCTCTCTTAAATAAATTAATATAAGTAGTAGGAACAATTTTAACATAATATTCATAAATAGTTCTCTGTTTATTAGTATTTTTAACAGTTCCATCAAGAGTATTTAAAAGTCCTTCACTAAATCTTCTTTTAATTTTTCTCAATTCCATTTCATTACCAAAAGATAAATGATTAATTTTATGATTAACATCTATTGTCAATAAATTATCTTGAGCTAATCTTTGAATAGTAGGTGCAAAAGCATGTGAAGAAACATGGAAATTTCCAGGTACTTTATTAACTTTAAAAAAACCTTTTATTCTACAACCTTCTCCATTTTTTAATTCATTTTTAACTTGTTCATAATCAGGTTGAGCAAAGTGATCATGATCATGACCTTCTAATTTTATTTTAGTTGAAAAATAAGGTTCTTGTCCTATTGAATTACCTTTCTTATCTAATTTATATTTCATTAAATCACCTTCTAAATTTACTGTGTGAACACCCATAACATCATCAACATCAATTGATAATAGAGAACAAGGAAGATGAAATAATTCAATATCTAAATTTATTGTTAATTTATCACCACCTCTATTTACGTCTATATACATTTGAGATGTTGTTTTTATTTGTCTATATGAGGCAAATTCATTTAAAAATAAGAGAATCATTATGATTGAACTTATTATTGATACTAATTTTTTTTTATATAAATTTTTTATATCTTACATAATGCTCCTGAATATGTTGGTTGAACAAAATCACTTGGTAGTTTTCTGTATACGTCAAGTGATTTGAATCGGTCTATTAATGACATTCCGAACATTTTAGTAAATTAAATAAATTAATTTAAATAATTTTAATTTTTTTTTCTTTTTTTTTTAGTTTATTTTTATTTAAAAATATTTTGTTTTTATTTTTATTTTTTTGTAAATGAATTGTTTGTGATTAAAAATGTTAGCTAAAAATAAATTAATTTATTTATGATATATATCAATAATTAAAAACTCAATCAATGAATAAATAATTAAATTCTGAATTTTTTTAATAAATTTAATTAAATTTTATAATAAATTAGATGAAATTAGAAAAAAAGTTATTCCGTTTCAATTATTCAATTAATTGAACAAATATAAAAAAAATGGATGAACATATAAAAGCAGTACAGAAAAAACTTATTGAAAAAAAATATAAAGAACATAAGAAAATAGAATCATTTGAAGAATATATAGAAAAAAAAGAATTTAAATACGGCGAACCAGTTTATTTATGTATATATCATTTATTTTGGATTAATTATATATTGCAAATATTTGGATTAGGTTTATTTCACACAACCATTGAAATAAATGAAAAAGAATATTCTTTTGGTTCAACTAAAGAAGATGTACCTGGAATATTTTTAAATAATGCAGGAGAATTAAAACATTTAACATTAAAAGAAAAAATTTATTTAGGAAATACTTTATATAAAAAAGAAACAATATATAAATTATTATATTTACAAAGTCCATATTGGATGGGAAGAACATATGATCCTTTTGTTAAAAATTGTAATCATTTTACTAAATTTTTTGCTAGAATTTTATTAAATAATAAAGTTTATTATCCAAGTTATATAAATAAATTATCAAAATATGGTACATTATTTGCTTCATTTTATCCTCCAATTAAAAGATTATATGGTGATTTTGCTAAAAGATTTACTAATAATAATATTGATATGTTTTCTTCTGTTATTTTAAATGCAAATGCAGTAAATAATAATAAAAATTCTAAAGATTGTTTTAATGAAACTTATGAAAATAATCATTCAAAAAATTCTAATGAAGAAGTTGAATTTAAAGATGGAAATATTATTATTAAAATTCCAGATACTTCTAAAGATTTTGATAAATATAAAGGATTTTCAAATAATAATTTAAATCAATTAAATCAAAATTTAAATGTTGAAAGTATTTTAAATAATATTTTTAAATTAAATCCATTTTTAAATAAATTAAATTATGATTATTTATCAGGTATTTCAAATAATGTTTTAAAGGAATTTTTTGAAATATTAAAAGAAGCAGAAGAGACTTCTGAAAGGAAAAATGATTTAGATAAATGTATTGAATTATATTGTAAGGCATCTTATATTTTAGAATTATTTGTAGAAGATAATAAAAATAAAAATCCATTTGAAGAAATTGAATTTCAAAACATATTTAATAATGAAGGATATAAAAATATCAAAAATAAAAGTGTGAGTATTTTTTTAAAACAAAAAATATTACATGTAGTAGATTATATTTATTTTATTCAAAAAGACATTCAAAATATGGAAAAAACATTACTTGAACTTTTATTAATAGATAAAAATGATTATTATGCAATATTTAATTTTTCATATGTTAGATATACACAATTAAGAATTCCAGAATCAGATGAATTATTAAGAAATGCAATTGAGTTATCAAAGGATTGTAATAATTTAAAATTTAAAAATGCTTTACATAATTTTGAAAGAATTCTTAATATAAATTAAATTATTTATACATATTTAAAAATATTTATATATATCTATATATATTTATCTATAAAATTTTTTATTATATTATCATTAATATTTATTTAAAAAAATAAAAAAACTATAAATAAAATTTGAATTATATATTTTAAGTGAAAAAATATATTTATTTTAAATTTAACTATCAAATTCAGACATCATTATTCTATTTTGTATATTTTTATTATTATATTTTTTCTCTGCTTTTACTTTAGTTTTTTCATATTGATAATCAATATTAACTTGAGTATTCCCTATTTTTATTTTTGAAGTTTCTTTATATAAACCAAAACTTCTTGATAATCTAGTTAAATTTAATACTTTAATATTAAATATTTTTTTTCCATATTTAATAAAAGTAGCATAAGCTTTTAATTCACTTTTAAAAGCTCTTTGTGCTAAAATCATATTTTCTTTATTAGAAAAAATAAAATCTTTAACAATTTTCTGTAAAGGCAAAATAGCAAAAATAAATTTTTTTCTAAACTTTTCATTTTCATCAACTTCATTATCAAAAGGCATAGGTATAAATTCAATTTTAGTTTTTAATAAATTATTATTTAAATTCTGAACAAATTCTAATAAAATATTGGAATTAACAATTTCTTTAATATCTCCTTTAATTTTATTAAAAGAATTATATAATAATTCTCTTTCATTTTCCATAATAAATAAAAGTGAATTACCTAAATTATCTAATCTCGCAGTTCTTCCCATTCTATTAACATATTCTTTTAAATCTGGATTAATATCATAATGAATAACCCATTCAACATTAGGAAAATCTAATCCTCTTGCTGCAACATCAGTTGAAATTAATATTCCAGAATTATCTAAATTAAATTTAGTAAATATTTCTTTTCTTTCATCATGTTTCATTTTTCCATGTAATTTATATATATTTGATTTTATTATTTTTTTTTTATTTGGTCTTTCATTTAATAATTTATTGTTTAATTTTCTATTTGATTCTTTTGGTTCTATTCTATAATTTATATCTATTTCTATATTATTTAATAAATTTGTTATGAAATTTACTCCATCACATGTTGACATAAATATCATTATTTTTTTACCTGTGTTATTATATAAAAATGCAATTAATGTAATTAATCTAAATTCATCATTTACATATGAAAAGTATTGTTGTATAGTATTTGATGTAGATATTTTTTCTAAATTTTCATTTGGATTTTTTTTAATTTCTACTTCATTTTCATCTTTATTTTCAATATTATTTTCATCCTTATTTTCATTATTCTTTTTTTCTTGTTCAAAACCAACTGTTTTAAATCCTTTCATTATATAATTTGTAAATCTTCTAATTTTATTATCAATTGTAGCACTAATTAAAAAAATTTTATATTTCTTAAAAATATCAGGATTTAATTCAATTTCATCATTTTCAACTTCATAATTCTTTTTAAAAATTTCAATAAAACAACTTTTAATATCTTTTTCAAATCCCATATTTAATAATAAATCAGCTTCATCAAAAATAATAACTTTTAAATTGTCAAAATTTAATTTTTCAGTATTTTTCAAATGATAAAGTAATCTTCCAGGAGTACAAATTAAAATATTACATCCTTTTCTTAATTTTTGTTTTTCTCTATCAATTTTTTGTCCTCCCATTAAAGTACCAAAAACAATATTAATACAACAAGATTTTAATTTATTAAAAGTTTCTTCTATTTGTAAACATAACTCATGTGTTGGTGCAAAAATAATTGTATAAATACCATTTTTTCTATTTATTGATTCTTCTTTATTTATTTTTATTAAATATTCATATAATGGTATAACGTATGCTAAAGTTTTTCCTGAACCTGTTTCTGATTTTATTATTACATTTTTATGTTGAAGTAATATTGGAATTGATTTTTTTTGTATTTTTGTCATTGTTGAATAATTTTGTTTTATTAAAGCTTTTTTTAAATATTGATCTATTTGTAGATCTTCAAATGTTTTTATACTAAATACTGATTTTGATTGAGATATATTTTTTTTATTTGATTCTTTTTCATTTTTGATTTCTTTTTTATTTATTTTATCTATATTTTCTTCTTCTTCTTCAATTATTTTATTTTTATTATCTTCATCTTCAATATTCATTTCATTTTTTTTCTCTTTGTTTATTTTATCTAATTCATCTTGGATTTCAGTCATTAATTGTTCTCTATGTTTTTGTTGCTTTAGTTTTTGATTGTTTGTTATCTTTTTTTTTGGAATTTTTTCCTTTGAAATATTATTATTCATTTCTTCATTAATATCAATATTTGTTTCATTATTTGTTTTATTAGAATTTTCAATAATTGGTTTTTGTGTTCTGGGAGGCCTATAGGATGATATTATATTTATACTTTGATTATTTTTATTTTCTTTTTCTCTTTTTTTATCATTTAATTCTTCTTTTCTTTTCTGAATTTTATATCTTTTTCTTTCTAAATATTTTTCTTTTTTTTCTTTCTTTTTATCTATTAAACTTTTTTTTTTTGGGACTGAATTAATATTTGATTGAATATTCATAACAAAACCATCATCACTATCAATATCTGTCATATTGAAAAGATAAAAAAATTTTAAAAAATAATCATAAATATTAAATTAACTTTACAACAAAAAAAATTTTTTTTTCAAATTAAAAAAATAAATCATTTTTTTTTTTATCATTAGTATAAATTAAGTATTTTATTAAAATAAATGAATAATTTACCGACTTTAAAGAATATTAATATTTATATTATTATTTTCTTCATTTTATTTAATATAAATCGCAAACTTATTTTCTCTTAATTAAATAAATTATATTTAAAACATAAAGCATTATTTTCATAACCAAAAAAAAATCAAAACCTAAAAAAATTAAATAATATAAAAATACAAAAAAAGAAAAAATGGCATTTGTTTACAAATCAGAACGTCAACTAAATAAAATCCAAGATTCAACACGTGATATAGGT
>JAEEGL010331697.1_pt1 | contig 23804 bp, 20 predicted proteins | sample 9134231 | NCBI WGS metagenome assembly JAEEGL01 (sample SAMN16246548, study PRJNA631951) | gut metagenome | biome: gut microbiome; feature: rumen; material: fiber-attached | host: Bos | place: Iran: Karaj | collected 2018-10 | reverse complement strand
CTGCGGGTGCAGCTGCCTGCGCTGCAGGTGCTGCAGAATCAGGAGATTTGGAGGTATCTGCCGCATTACCGCCGCCTGCTGTCTGACCGCAGGCTGTCAGCGTAAGCACCATAACACCCGTTAACAGTACTGACATTACTTTTCGTTTCATTCGTTTTACCCCTCTTTCAAAAGCTTTTTACCCCATGAGATTCGGAATCAGCATTACCAATTCCGGTATATAGGAAATGATCATCAGGCAGATGAACATTGCCGCCATAAACTTAAGACACGGCTTTACAACTTCCATCATGGAAAGACCGGACAGGCCGCATCCGACATACAAAACGGTTCCGACAGGCGGTGTGATGATACCGATGCAAAGGTTACATACCATAACAACGCCGAACCAGATCGGATCGTAACCAAGCTGCGTGATCACGGGAACCAGAATCGGTGCCAGGATCAGGATCGCCGGTGTCAGATCCATTACGCATCCTACAAGAAGAAGCAGGATGTTGATTAAAAGAATCACGACAAACTTGTTATCCGAAATGGATAAAAGCGTTTCCGTCAGCATACCGGGAATCCCGGCTGTCGTGATGTAGTATGCAGCGAGTGTTGCCGTTCCTACAACGAACATAACGGATGCCGTACTTTTTACAGTCGAGATCAGGATCGGAAGGATGTGCTTCGGCTTCAATTCGCGATATACGAAGAATCCGACAAACAGTGCATAAAACACTGCGACTACACCACATTCCGTCGCCGTACATACACCTGTCAAAACACCGCCTAAGATGATGACCGGCAAAAGGATCGCCCAGATCGCTTCCTTTAATGCGTGGAAACGCTCCTTCGCGGTTGCCTTTTTGTGTTTCTCGTAAATTCCCGGACGCTTTTTACAATGGAACATCCACATGATCATCAGCGCAAGGCCGATCAGAAGCCCCGGGATGATACCACCCATAAAAAGCTTTGAGATCGAGACACTCGCGCAGCATCCGAAGATGATCATCGGCATGGAAGGCGGGATGATCGGTCCGATCGTACCTGCTGAAATAATAAGTGCCGTGGATTCATCCTTCTCGTAACCGTCCTCTTCCATCAAAGGAAGGAGAATCGAGCCGACTGCCGTCGTATCCGCGATCGCCGATCCGGAGATTCCGGCAAAAAGCATACTTGCGAAAACGGATGTATAGCCAAGGCCGCCTCGTACATGGCCGAGCAGCGCCTTCGCAAAGCGAACGATACGCTGCGAGATACCACCGACATTCATTACTTCGCCGGCGAGTACAAAAAACGGGATCGCCATCAGCGGAACACTGTCTACCCCGCGAACAATGTTCTGCGCCACATTGGCAGGTGTGATGTCACCCGTCATGATCGACATCAATACGACGCCGGATACCGCAAGGCAAAAGCCTACGGGAAGATACAGAAGCAGCGTGCCGAACAGTACGGCCAGAAAGATCAAGAGCATCATAGGTCGCCACCCCCTGTCTTCTTTGTTTCGATCAAATCTTTGTTTTTCACGATGCTAAGCACATGCCAATACAATTTCGTCAGTGCAAAGATCATGATGAGTGCAGCGGCTGCAACGGTGATGCCAAACTTCCATGCATACGAAAGTCCGGTTGCCGGTGCTTTCCACGCCATATTGCTTGCTGTCAGCTGATAACCGCCGAAACCGATGAGCCATGCGATGTAAAGAACAAAGCAGTCAACGATCACCTGACAGATTCTTGCGATCTGCTTCGGAAGCACTTTTACCAAAATGTCCAACCCCATGTGTCCGTCTTCCTTGTAAAGCAGTGCCGCACCCAAAAAGCAAACCCAGATCTCCAAGAATCTCGCCATCTCTTCAGACCACGGAATCGCATAATGGAATACGTAGCGCGTTAAAACATTTGCAAACACCAGTGTGCACATAATCGCCAACAGAATTGCCGCAATCACTTCCGCAAACTTGCAGATTGCATTTAAACACTTCCCCAATACATTATCTCCTTTCTGCATAATTCATAATTAATTAATAGCAAATGGAGATTTTATATACAATTTAAATAAAAGAGGTGTGTTTGCAAAAAACCGACTTTTTCCAAAAACCGTTTCGGAGACAAAAAACTCCCGGTGCGCATGCGCACCGGGAGGGGTCTGCTTATCTTTCAGTCTGCTGTTTTCAGATCTTGAACATATCGACAAAGCCTTCGATCTTCTCCGCGGAATCCGATACCGTCTCTGCGCTCTGATCCACTTCGCGACTCTCTGCGGCAACGTTTTCCGCACTGTTCGTAGCCGTCTCTACCGTAGCGGTTACAAGCTAACAAATAACGCAAGAAAAACATGGGCGACAACAGCCAGTACTCACTTTGCTGCCGTCCATGCTTCGTCATAGAATCGCTCTGCGGCCTCACGCGCCGTGATCGATCCGACCAGAATATCGTTTTCCAAACGGATGAGGAGCGTATTGAGCCGGTCATTCTCCGCCCGGTACGGGCTTGGGATCTTTCCGGCTTTTGGAAGCACGATGTTTTCGAGGTACTCCATCTCTTTTGTTTTCATCGAATCGACACTGCCCATCTGCCAGCGCCGATAACTCTTGTCAGCGGACAGCCCCTTTCCGCCCATGATCTTGTCGAGATGGATCTGCTCATGGCTGAAAGCATTGATCACATTCGCACACTCCTGCCCGAAATCCGTATAGGCTGCGATCGTGTAAAAACCACTCGGCACATAGAAGATCGAACGGTCAAAATGATCGGACGGCCAGGTCGTGATCGCAAGTTCCACACCTGTTTTTGCGCCTTTCTGTCCCGTAACAAGGTCGTTGGAATGATAAAATCCGCACCAGCTCATGTTGCTCGGTCCGTTCCCGCTCGTCAGCGGACTCTCCGCGATGCTGTCACTTTCCGTTCGCCCAAATGCATTCCTGTCAAAAGCCCAGCCCTCACGGGAAGCCGTCTCATACAGTTCAAAGAACGGGAGCGTATCCATGGGATCCTCATAGCCCGGTCCGTTTTCTCCGAAAACATTTTTTCCTTCGCCGCGAAGAATGTATGAAAGAAGATTCAGAGACTGCTCTTCAGGGAGCAGTGTCTTGTATCTGGTCTGGTTATAAACGCGTCTGCAATCCAGCGCAAACTCGGAAAGGGTCATCCCATCCCTAAGCGTTATGCCTGCCTGCGCCGTGATCGCCTCGTTATAAAGGAGCGCCGGTGCCTTGATCCCGATCGGAATACCGACCTGTCGGCCGCCAAACTGTCCGCACGCCAGAAGCAGCGGATCGATCCCCTCCACCGAGATTCTGCCGCTTGTGATATAGGAATCGAGCGGGAAGAGCTGCTTTTTTTTGGCAAAAACATCCAGGTGCGGATAGTCGAGCACCATCAGATCGGGCAATTCATGATTCGCAGCCGCCATATACAGCCGGTCCCAATAACCGTTGTCCGAACCGTAGCTTAAAGAAAGCGAAATTCCCGGGTGACGCTTCTCATAGGATGTCAGGCCCTCCTGCACATCCGCGCCGAACACGTTATCACCCATCCAGGAAAACGAGAGTTTCTTCTCACTCTTTTCTGCCTCCGGCATCTGATCACGGGGTTTCATATGTAAGAATAAATAGATGATCGCGGCAAACATTGCTGCCATGAACAGCAGAACCGCGAATAAAAAAGTCTTTTTCATTACTTCCTTGCAAATGCGGATCAATCCCTGTATTCTGTGTTTAAAACTGTTACCACTAATCTAATGATTCAAAACATAAGTGTCAAGAGGCGGCTCTGTGCGAACCTTTCAAACCATTATGAGAAAATTTGCGGGAATTTCCATGCGTACGAAGTTCCTGATCATCATTCTGCTTTCCAATGCCATGATCGTCGGATCGCTGTCTGTCGTTTTCAGCATCGTCACCGAGCGGCACCGCGAAGTTCTGTTCAACGAAACAGCCGCACGTCTCGCCTATACGGGACGCGAGCTCGAGCGTCAGCTCGATTCACTTAAGACGCTTTCCAAAACGATCGCTTCATCACCCGAAGTACAGATGCATTTGAATACGCTTCGCAGTACTTCCAACTATTCGGAAAAAAAGCGAGCCACGCAGATCCTCAGCATATATCTGCAGCAGATGCAATATGAAAGTCCTGACGACATCGTCACATTCTTAAGTTTGCAGACCCCCATCACGCAGATCGGGACACGTCTTGCTTCCACCGGAAGGATGTCTCCCTCAACGCATTCTTCAATCCTGCAACAGGCGCTTGCAAACGAAGGTGTGCCGAGTTTTATAAACGATAAAAAAGGCGACTTCGGCCTCATCCTCATCAGAGCAGTCAGACAGGCATCGGACCTGTCCCTTGATAACCTTGGCGCTGTTTTGGTCGGCGTCGACATCCGGCAGCTCATGAACCGCACCATGGAAAATCTGACGGGCTCTGACAACCAGGCACTGATCCTCCATTCCGGTGATTCGCTTTTCTATCACTCGGACAGCCTCGACGAAAAGGCCGCCACAACGATCTCGCGTGATATGCGGGGTGACTACGGGCTTCTTCCGTATGATGGCAAGACTTATTTTGCCGTCAAGGGAAAGCTTGCAAGCTACGGCTGGAGCTACATCTATTTGCTGGACTATACAGGCATGCAGCAGCTTCTGGAGAGAACGCAGATGTTCGTTCTTCTCTGTATGGTCTTCATTACGATACTGATCATCTTCCTCGGGCAGGGCGCGATCGAATCCACATTACGGCATCTTGATAACCTCATGAGCAAGATCATCTGCTTCCGGAAACAGCAGCCGATCGAACCACTCTTCGTCTTTGATTATTCAGATCGAACGGACGAGCTCGGCGCTTTGCACAACCAGTTCGATGCCATGACGGATCGTATTAATACGCTGATCCGTGAGAACTATAAGAACGAGCTCCTAAAACAAAAGGCTGAGCTGCAGGCGCTTCGTGCGCAGATCAACCCGCATTTTCTCTATAACACCCTGAATTCGATCAACTGGAACGCCAAAGCGATCGGTGCCGATCACATCTCCTTGATGGTCGAATCGCTCGGCAAGATCCTGCGTATGTCGATCAGTGATGTCGATGCCCCGTTTACGGTAGGCGACGCTGTAGAGATGCAGGAAGCGTATCTGACGATCCAGAAGATCCGCTACGAAAAACGTCTGGAATACAGGATCGATATTCCCAAGGAGTATGAGCGGATCTCTGTACCGCGTCTGATCCTGCAGCCGATCGTGGAGAATGCCGTTCGCTACGGCGTCGAAGAAAATCTGGACACCACTTTTATCCTCATCACCGCAAAAAAAGACGGCGACGACCTCGTGTTCACCGTACAGAACAGCGGATCGGAATTCCCGGATGACCTGTTGGAAAATCTGAGCAATAAAACGGTTCTCCCGCACGGATTCGGAATCGGTCTTTTGAATATTCACAAGCGTCTGCGCTATACCTATGGCGATTCTTACGGTCTGACGCTTGAAAACAGGGATGAGATGGCAACCGTTCATGTAAGGGTTCCCATCTCACCGGAAGGAAAAGGTACATCTCATGCTGAAACTGATCATTGTTGACGACGAACCGATGGTGTGTGAATCCATGCGTTCCATGATCGACTGGAGTGCGATCGGGATCGAAGTGATCGCGACCTGCAGTAACGGGATCGACGCTCTGGATGTCATCATCGACGAGCATCCCGACATCGTCATGTCGGATATCAAGATGCCCGTCATGGACGGGATCGATCTATTAAAACACGCAAAACAGATCAATCCCAAAGTGGAATTCATTTTCATCACCGGCTTTGCAGAGTTTGAATATGCAAGGACTGCCATGAGATACGGCGTCCACCACTATCTCATCAAACCGTGCGGCGAGAAGGAGATCTTAGAGGCCGTATCCGCAGCTGCTAAGTCTGTCCATGCATCCAAAGAGGCATTCGACGTTGCATTCTCCAATCCCGAATTTGCGATGCAGAACCATCTCGTCGCCAAGTACTTCGGCTACGAAAACATCTTTAAGGACAGATGGGCGGAACAGACAACCATTGAGCAGGAAAAAACACCGTATATCAGTGTGGAGCTTTTCCCGTTTCCCGCCGAGAAAGGGACAGACCTTGTAAAAGCGCTCCGTCATGACTGGGTAAAGGCCTATCCGCAGATCCCCCTGCATATCGTATCGACACATACTTCCGCCCGGGTTTTCTTCGAAGACAACGGCGAATTCTCCACAGACACCTTTGAAAAGTCCGTACGAAATTATATGATGCGTTATTTCGGCGAGATCCGTAATATCATTTTCCATCGGTATGATAACCTGAATCTCCTGATCGGCGAGCTCCTTCCCTACATGAAAGCCACGGATGTCATCTATTTCTATCGGGATGGAGAGCAGATCCCCGTTGCAAGCTCACATTCCCTGCTTGACTCCTGTATTCTGGCGACCGAAAAGATCCTGTCCGGCTCCGATGCGGAAAAGGAACATGCGCGCTATGAGCTGTCCCACATGCTCAATCGAACGGAAAGCCTGTATATTCTGCAGGGCATCATCTCGATCCTGACACGCAGGGTTGAAAAAGAACGGAATTTAGGTCCGGATCTGACATTTCATGCACAGCTCTACGAAGCGATCGATACGCTTGCGGATGCTTTTATCACATGGCTTTCTACCGTCAATGACAAAAAAAAGACCGCCTCGGAATACAAGGATTATATCCAGACAGCGATCTCCTATGTGGAGGAGCATATCAGCGATTCTTCGCTTTCGCTGAAATGGATCTCCGAAAATATTCTCTTTATGAATGTCGATTACGTCAGCAAGCAGTTCCTGAAGCAGACCGGCATGAAGTTCTCACAGTATTTAAATAAACTGCGGATCGACAAGGCCAAGCTGATGCTGATCGATACCCCGGAGATGACCATGACAGAGATCGCGGAAGCGATCGGCTGCGGCAACAATCCGTTCTATTTCAGCCAGCTCTTTAAAAAGCAGACGGGCCAGACACCTTCCGCATTTGCCAAAGCGCAAAAGGAGCTCCGCTAGGCTTCCGGCTCATGCTCCGGCTCTTCGGATACGCTCTCCCGGACTGCATTCTGCGCATCATGCTTTGCAGCAGATCTTCTGGCCGCGAGCACGCCGATGAGCTTAACGACCGCCACGGTCAAAACCAGAAATCCGACGATCACCAGGATCAGAAAGACGATCGATACGCTGTTTTCGATGATCCAGAGTGCCGCCGGAAGTGCCGCAAAGCAGAACGCACCTGCGATCAAAAGATGACCGATCAGCCAGCCGGCCTCTCCCGTTGCAATAAGGACGGCAAAGGAAAGAACCGAGATCAGCGCGATCAGCGATGTGATCAGGAGAATGCTTTTGATTCTGTCAGGTTCCGATCCTGCAAGGAACGAACCGGCAAGTCCCTCTTCCCTTCCCAGAACGGAAGACAGGTAGACACCGAAGATGCTGACCACCAATATGACGATCGCGTCAAGGATCAGCACAAAGCGCCGAACTGCGCCCGCTTTCTTAAATGACAGAATCATCATAAACAACAGTCCGACACCAAAACACAGAAGTGACAGGATCCCGAAGACGCCGCTGTAGAGATTGCCGACCGTTCCGGTCACGAACCCTTTTCCGACAGCGGAAATACCGGATGAAGAGATCACTTCAACCTGTTCACCGTAAGCACCATTCTGAACAAAACGGACAAGCGATACGACAAAGCCGATCACCGACAGGATTACCATCACAGGTGGTAGTATTGCAGCCGTCCCGACCAATGGGTCGTTTTTGATATTTTTGATCGCACCGATATTTTTTGCAAGCATTTCTTTCATCTTCCAACCCCCATACAACATTTTCTCAAGTATAACATATTCAAAAGAAAGACTGATTAAATTACAGAAGTGTCAGTCCGTAGAACAGGATCAAATGTGCCGGATAGAACAGATAGCAGGCAAGCTTCCCCGGCATACTTCCCTTTTCACCGTTATAACGCCCGATCGGAATCAGTGCAAGAAGACCCGAAACCTCCGTCAGCATCAAAAGAACCCCTTTCTCCGGGAAGGGTGCCGTACAAAGCGGCATATTGCCAAAATACGGCGTCAGGAAAAAGAAAAACATGGACAGCGCACCTATCCACAGAAGGAACTGCTCCGACCGAAGATACAAAAGGAAAAACAGAAGGATCAGATACACACCGGCAAATCCGTAATCTGTCCGAAGAAGCACGGCCAATACGCCGAATGCGGCAATCGAGGCCGCACGTGCCGCAACCTGCAGCGGCAGGCATTTTTTTACCAAAGAGCCGACAAGATCCCACACCGCGATCAGAAGGCCACCAAGAAAAAGCGTCAGGATCGTGCTCTGATGCGCGTTGTCACATAAGCGATGCGCACGACACAGATCATACGGGATCTCCGAGATAAGTGCCAAAAGGAAAAGTCGGGTCAGATACCGCACCCGGCTCCCCGTACGGCGCATGCCTTCCGCCACAAAAAAGGCAAACAAAAAAAGAGCAGGACGTCCCAGTGTCCGCAAAATGTTGTAAAGCGGATCGCGGGAAGCATCCGCTCCGATTCCGGTCAAGTATGGTTCCAGCACAAAAGCCGCCGTGTGATCACACAGCATGGCGCCATATGCAATATATTTCATTTTAGAAGCATTCATTGACCCGCTCCTTATCGCCTGCGCTATTTATTATAACGTGAAATGCGCCTTTTTTCAAAAGCTTTGTGACAATTCCGGCGCAAACATGTAAAATGGGAAAGGGAAACAGCACAAAAAGAAAGGGAGATAATCTAATGGCAAAACGAATTTTGGATTGCAATGCTTCCGATTTCATTTCTTTTGATAAAAATGACCTGCTTTCAGCTATTAAGAAAGCGGAAGGCCGCACGATCCTGGCAGAAACCATCGGAATTATGCAGCCTCTTTTACTGGATGTTACAAATGCGGAGCTCGCAGCTTCGATGGGCGCGGATCTCATCCTCCTCAACATGTTTGATGTGTGGGATCCCGTTGTAAACGGCCTTCCTGATATGGGGCCTGATTTTGACAAAAAGGAGACCATCCGGCTGATCAAAAAGCTGACCGGACGTCCCGTCGGGATCAACTTAGAGCCGGTTCGCGCAGATTTCCGGGCGGAAAGCGCAATGAGTGAAGGACGCAAAGCAACCGTGGAGAACGGCATGCGTGCTGTCTCTATGGGCGCGGATCTGATCCTTCTGACCGGCAATCCGGGAACGGGCGTCGGCAACGAAGAGATTACCGCAACACTGGCCGCCTACAAGGAAGCATTCGGCGATAAACTGATCCTGGCTGCCGGTAAGATGCATGCTGCAGGGATCTTAAATGAAGCCGCCGATAAGATCATCACAAAAGAAGACATCAAGCGCTTTGTGGATGCCGGCGCCGATATCATCCTGCTGCCCGCTCCCGGGACCGTACCCGGCATCAATGAACAGCTCGTTACAGGCCTTGTCGCATATGCGCATTCGCTCGGGGTTCTGACACTGACCGCCATCGGCACATCCCAGGAAGGCGCCGATACGGATACGATCAAACGCATCGCCCTGATGGCAAAGATGACCGGCACAGATATCCATCATCTCGGTGACAGCGGCTATCCCGGCATCACCGTTCCTGAGAACATCACGGCCTATTCCATCGCGATCCGCGGCGTCCGCCACACCTACCGCCGCATGGCGACGTCGATCGAAAGATAGACAGCAGGCAGAATTGAAGAAAGCATGATGCCTTCGCATCATGCTTTCTTTTTATTATTTTGCTGATTACAATCTATTTATCCAGTCGCATTCTGAAATCTTCTCTTCATTCAATCGAATCAACATTTTCATCATAATAAGATCACCGTACCACGCTCCTGCACCTCGTGACTACAAACGACACCACAAATCCCACGAGCGCCGGAATACACCAGGCAAAGCCGAGGTTCCCAAGCGGCAGGAAATTGATGACGGCCTGTGCGATACTTTGCAGGAAATTTTCGATCGGAAGCGCATTGATAAAATCGCAGATCGCAACCGGCAGCGTACAGTAAATTGTCGCTTTATAGACAAGACTGCTGCCTGCAAAGATTTTCTCAGAAAGCGCCAAGAGGATCAGCACCATCGCAAGCGGATATAAGAAGACCAGAACCGGGATCGAAAATTCGATGATCTGATTGAGGCCGAGATTCGCAAGAACGAAGGAAATACCCGTAAAGACGTACGTCCATTTCTTCTCATCAAGCGCATTCGGAAACATACCTTTGAATGTCTCTGTGCAGCTCGTAACAAGACCGACAGCCGTCTTCAGGCACGCTACCGTGACCATGATCGCAAGAAGGAAAGCACCGTATCTGCCAAAATAGTATTCCGCGATCTTCGCAAGCGCCTCGCCGCCGTTGCCGCAGGCTTCCATGACATTACGGCTCTGGGCACCAAGGAGCGCCATCAGCACATAGATCACGCCCATCAAAAGGCAGCTGAAGAACCCGGAAATGATCGTATTCGCAGCAACGGGCGCCCCCTCTTCCACGCCAAGGTTTTTGATGACCGTCACGACGATGATGCCGAATGCCAGACCCGCAAGCGCATCCATCGTGTTGTACCCTTCAAAGAAGCCGGTCGGAAGCGCCGCCGCGATATAACCGCCCATCGGCTCGATCCCGGAGACAGAACCCATCGGCGATACAAAAGAGCGGATCATCAGGATCGCAAGGAATATAAGGAACAGCGGGTTCAAGATCTTGCCGACCCATGTCAGGATCCCGCTCGGATGAAGCGAGAACCACAAAACCGCCGCAAAGAACAATACGGAAAAAATGAACAGCCAAAGCGCCGACTCACCACCCAGGATCGGTGATACACCGATCGTAAAGGATACAGTCGCGCATCTCGGAATCGCAAAGAACGGTCCGATCGTTAAGTACAGTGCACAGGTAAAAAAGAGGCTGTACGCCAGTCCGACGCGCTTTCCGAGTTCAAAGAGGCCGTCGCACCTTGTCATACCGAGCGCCGCGACCGCAAGAAGCGGCAGACCCACGCCCGTGATGAGAAAACCGATCGAAGCCGGCCACACATTCATGCCCGCTTCCTGTCCCATCAGAACCGGAAAGATCAGGTTGCCGGCTCCGAAAAACAAGCCGAACAGCATACTGGAGACGAAGATCGTCTCCGAAAGCAAAAGTCTTTTTTTCATGATAATCAATATCCTCCCCCCTAAATAAACCATATCATGGCATAATTACATCATAACGGATTGCCTTGCCGGTCAATGAATAAGACGGCTTGTGCCCCGCAAGGAACGGGCCCTTAAGCGGGCGCTTTATAACAACCTTCCTGGGTCTTAACATAAGCGCCGCCGCAAGCAGCTCTTCTTCATTATCACACGGCTTTTCAAGCTGCTGCAGGAGCTGGAATTTCTTCCCGACAAGGCCGCTCTTCTGACGCTTCGGAAACATCGGATCCAGGAATACGGCATCCGGCACCTCCGCCATGTCATGCATCGCGCGCACGCTGTCTTTTTGAAAAAACTTCATCCGGCCGACTGCTTCGGATAATTCCGGAACCGTTCGTGCACGCGAAAGCGCATCCGAAAGGAGCGCCGCGATCACCGGATCATATTCGTACAGATCGACGTGAAATCCCGCCGCAGCAAGAAGAAGTGAATCTTCTCCCATTCCGGCCGTCGCATCGACCACGGTAGGCTCCGAAACGTCCTTTAAGCGCATCGCCTTAACCAGCATTTCACCGGAAAGATTACTGCGCTTTAAGCGCCCTTTCATGGAGCTGAAATCCCCCATTACAAAAAGGCCGTCCTTTTCAAGGCGCAGCCCTTCTTTTGTCAGATGAAGAAACACTGCATCGACCGGCATGGTCAAAGTCTTCTGAAAGCCGCCTGTTTCCGATATTTTTGAAGCTTTTTCCTGATCTGCATCCGGATCCGAAAACAGATTGATCTTCATGTTCGTAGTATTTCTCCCAACACATCGGCATAGGCAGCGAGCGCTTCGCGGCCTTCTTCCGTGATACGGTAGACCCCGTGTCCCGCGCGTTCAAACCAGCCGTAGTGATTATCGTACAAGATCTGTCTGGCGCGCTCGATCCCGGTCTCTTTTCGCAAGGCAGCTCCCGTACTCTCTCCGCCAAGACAGCCAAGTCCGTGAAGCACAAGAAGCGCTTCCTGCCGGTATCCCGTCAAAACCTGCGTATGCGTCACCCCGCCGACCGTCGTTTTGATGCGGCGTCTTTGAAATTCTGCAGCCAGCTCTTTTTTCTGTGCGCCGTTACGCCTCATATAAAGCGACAGTTCACTGACAACCGGCTCGTTTACGATCTCAATGACGCCTGTTCGCGGCGCAAGGGTGATCAATCCGATTCCCAGCCTTTTTAACAGATACAGGCTGTCCCGAAAGGCACGCGCACGCATATTGGAAGGACGAAAGATTCCGATGAACACGGTATCCGTCACCTTCTGTCTGAGCGCTGCCTGGCGAACAGCCTTAAAATCAAGTGACTTCTTTAATTCAACGGCAACGGAGGCACCATCTTTTTCCATATATAGATCGATGTCTTTTACTTCCCCGTCGCATGTATAACCGAAGCTTTCAAAATATTCTTTTATCGGCCCGAACAGATCCTTTTCCATCATGGTCGGTACCTCTGTCACGCAATGGTGATATCCGGCGCTTCACTGAAGTTGCGCACGATCCGTCTTGTGATGTCGCTGCACACTTCAAACGAGGTATCCACATTAAAGGTACGAACATTGTATGTCAGAACCAGACGATCCCCCACTACTTTACAGGTGATCTGCGTATTCTCATCTGTGTTTTCCGTCTGCACATCGTTTAAAACAGTGGCACGGATCAGCGCAATAGCCTTATCAATGTTCGAATTCGGCGTAATCCCGATCGTCTCCGTATGATTCACACCACCACTGAGATCGCGGTTGATAATGACCAGATTATCGAACTGGTTACTTGGGATGATGCAGATATCCCGATTGTATGTCTTAATCTTAACGTGCATCACACTGATACGCTCAACGCGACCCGAAATGATCTCGTTGCCGTTCAAATATTTAATCATCACCTTGTCGCCCTTTTTGAAAGGCCTGGAGATGATCAGTGCGACGCCGCTGAACACATTGCTCAGCACTTTTTGCATCACAAACGTGAACGCCGCAATGACAACAGTCGTTACGACTGCATTGTATTCATTCATATACTGCTCTTCTTTCGTTAGTGCTTCCCGAGCGTGCGCGGCATATGGCTTTCCATCGTAGCAAGAAGCTTATCGGGGCTGATCGGCTTTGCGATGTAACCGTCCATACCGGCCTCAAGAGCCGATGCCTTGTCTTCCGCAAATGCATTTGCCGTCATGGCAACGATCGGAATATTGGCAAGCTTCGGATCATCCAATTCGCGGATACGTCTGGTTGCCTCAAGACCATCCATAACCGGCATCTCAACATCCATCAGGATCATATCATATGTGCCCGCAGGCGAACCGCTGACTTTATCAAGCGCGATCTGTCCGTTCTCGGCACCATCCGGGATCATACCGTAATCACTTAAGATCTTCTGCGTGATATCCATATTCAGCTCGAAATCTTCTACAACAAGGACATGTGCGCCGCGGAAACGGGCTTCATCCACACGGTATTCTTCCGTAGCGACAGCCGTCTCTGTCTCTTCCTTTTCTTCCCCGACTTCTCTGAACGGGATCGTCACGGTCAGACACAGTCCGGAGCTGCCTTCGTTCTGAACCTCAAGCGAGCCGCCCATGAGTTCCGCCAGATTCCTTGTTACCGCCATGGAGCTTTCTGTCTCAGGCTCGGCATCATCATAGATCCGGTCACTCGAGATATAGAAATCATATTCTTTACGATCCATGCCGGGCACTTCATCTTCACGAACCGAGATCATGAGCTTGCCGTATTCAGGCGTACTCTTCTGCACATCGGCAAATGCATTCTGAATCACCTGGTTTAAGCGGATCGGATCCAAGATAACATCGCGCTCCCGGATACCGGTTGTATCGATTGAGAAAATCTGTTTCTTGCGATCGGTATCTTCCTTCGCATAGGTACATAGACCTTCCATCAGCTTACGAACATTCGTCGGCTTTTCGGATTCTTTTTCCATCTGCGACTTCTCGGATTCAAGAAGATCTTCCAGCATCGTCTGCATATGATCGGATGCACGGCTGACCTTGGTGAGGTAAGAACGAACTTCCTCGGACAGGCTATCTTCCTTCAGCGCAAGATTGGTAAAACCGATGATCGCATTCATCGGTGTTCTGATATCGTGCGAAATGGTGGTGACAAATTCGGATCTTGCCTTAGATACATCGTTTGCAACCTGCAAAGCAGAACCGATCATGACCTGCTGCCGCAGGATCTCTTCTGTCTTGGCATCAATCTCATCCGCAAGTTCTTCTCTGACCTCACGCTCTTCTTCAAGTTCTGCACGGAGCTTCTCCAGCTCATCGGAATCAGAACCGGTGCTACCGGCATCCGCTTTCATCTGTTCCAAGCGTGCTTTCTCTTCCTCGAGCATCTCACGCATATCTTCAAGAGACGCACGCTCTTCTTCAAGCGAAGCGCGCTCTTCCGCGATCGCGATGCTCTCTTCCGAAGAGATCGGGGCATCATCTCTGCCGGGATTCAACAATTTCTTTTTTAAGGAGAGCAATGCACAAAACGTCACAGCTGCCTCAGCCAGAATCAGCCACGTAAACAATCCCGCTTGATCCTGCCAGATATTCAGGCACACAGCCGTCACGGCGATCGCCTCAACACAAATCAATACTGCAAGCAGTTCCTTTTTTACGCTTGTCTTGCTCATTCAGACTCTCCTATCATCGTTTTTGTTTTCTATTGACCTTCCTTGATGCCATGGCGATCGGCATATGCCGTCAAGATCAAGGTCAGGGCACCGTCACCCGTTACATTGCAAGCGGTTCCGAAACTGTCCTGCAGCGCAAAGATCGCAAGGATCAGCGCCGTACCCGTCGCATCAAAGCCAAGAACAGATACAACTATACCAAGTGAAGCCATGACCGTACCGCCGGGAACGCCGGGTGCACCGACTGCAAATATTCCCAGAAGAACGCAGAACACGATCATCGTCATCACAGACGGAAGGCTTCCGGTCAACATCAGATTAATTGCCATACAGAAAAATGTTTCGGTCAGAACCGAGCCGCAAAGGTGGATATTGGCAAAAAGCGGAATGCCAAAGTCAACCATGTCCTTGCGAAGTACTTTTGACTTGTGCGCACAATCAAGTGCTACGGAAAGTGTTGCCGCTGAAGACATCGTTCCGACAGCGGTCAGATATGCGGGACCGTAGTGTCGGAACACTTCGGAGCCCCTCTTGCCGGAATAGATCGTTGCCACCGTGTACAACACAGCCATCCATACATAGTGACCGACAAGCACGATGATGATAATCTCGATAAATGCCGGAAACTGCTGTGTAACGGTTCCGTCATATGACAATCCGATGAACGTCGCACAGATATAGAACGGGAGGATCGGCACGATCACCTTCTCCACGATCTTCAGCACGATGTTCTGGAATTCTTTCAGAAGTTCAATGGTTCGCTCAGACTTCGTCCATGTGGCTGCAAGTCCGATAAACAGACTGAACGCAAGTGCCGACATAACCGGCATGATCTGCGGAATCTGCAGTCCGAAGATATCCGCAGGAAGCTCCTTTACGGATGCATCCGACGCGATCGAAAGGTGCGGAATCAATGCATATCCGCATGCAGTACTAAGGAGCGCCGCCAAAACGGATGAAATATAAGCGAGCACAACGGCCAGTCCCAATAGTCTGGACGCATTTGCACCAAGTGATGTGATCGACGGTGCGATAAACCCGATCACGATCAGCGGCACGGTAAACATGATGATCTGCGACATAATGTTTCGGATCGGCACAACGACCTCCATTACCTGCTCGTTAAAGAGACGTCCCAAAACGATACCGACAACAATGCCGAGAAGCAGTCTGAAAGGCAGACTGCCAAACAGTTTATTCATTTTCAATTCCCCCTATCCATATATAAATATAATTTTAATACAGATTGCGGAAACTGACAATTCCTTTCAACATTTGTATATTTTATGGAATATATTGAAATTACTTGTATTTATTGCATCTATTGTTCGAAGATTCGAATTAACAGCACTTCCCCTTCCTCTGCATAAACGCTTGCAGTCTCCCCGGGAAGCGGCTCGTTGCTGATGCCGTATTGGTAATCCCAAGCGATCTCTGATCCGGCAAGCGGATACTTTGCATTGTCAATATGGATCCGCCTTGCCGATCCGCCCAGATTGATCACAGAGAAAAACGGAAAACGATCCGCAATGCAGGAAGGCGTCCGACCTACGATCTCCATCTCCGACCAGTCATCCAATAGAAGCGCCTTTTTCCCTGCATGATACAAATGCATCAGAATCGACAGATTCCCAAGCGAATGATCCATTCGCATCCCCAGCATACCGATCAGGAGAAAATCTTCATAGCCGCGGCGCATCATCTCTTTCACTGCAAAAAACGTATCCGTATCATCCTTCTCGGTCGGTAGCACGATCGTCTCCGCATCACGTCCCGGATTTTCATGTGAGTCAAAATCACCCACGATAAGATCGGCCATCCTGCCGATGCCCGTCTCATGGCAAAGGCCGCTGTCGCAGTAGACCATGCAGTCATCTGCCCGCAACGCCTCTTTTATCATTTGATAGTTACCGATCGGCGCACCGCCAACGATCACACAACGTTTCATAACTTCCCCCATGTTTGACACACATATTGTTCCGTCTGCGACAAGCGGCAGACCCCTTATCTGTATAGTATCACACTTTCATGGCTATTTTGCTATAATGGGGATGAACAAGTGAAAATGCGTTATCAATTACGTCCGGGAAGAAAGGAGACAAATATGGATTACGATATGACATGTGACAGAAGCAGGAAGGCAATGGATCTTTTTGCAGAGGGATACAACTGTGCGCAGGCGGTTACGCTCGCTTTTGCAGACCTCCTTCCCTATGATGAGAAGGCCCTCGCTTCGATGAGCAGTTCATTCGGCGGCGGCATCGGACGCATGCGCGAAGTATGCGGCACGATCAGCGGTCTTGCGCTGGTGACCGGTATCCTCTACGGCTACGATGATCCGAAAGCCAATGAAGAAAAAAAGGATCACTATGCACGCATTCAGGAAATGTGCAAAATATTTGAAAAAGAAAACGGCTCCATCGTATGTCGCGAGCTCCTCGGGCTTTCCGAAAAACACGATACACCAACACCGGAAGCACGTACCGACAAATACTATCAAAAGCGCCCCTGCAAGGAGCTCTGCGGTATGTCCGCCGCGATCCTGGATGCATACATCAAGGAGCACCCATATCAATAGAAAACAGCCCCGGATTCCGGGGCTGTCTAGTTTTACAGCTTGAAGAAGTCAATCGCCTGACTCATGTTCTCGTTAATATTGCGCATCTCAACCGCAGACTGCTGTGTATCCGTGCAGGCTGTGGTAACCAGCTGGCAGGATGCGGATACTTCCTGTGCGGAAGCGCCGAGTTCTTCGGAGATCGCACCGAGTTCGGAAGTCGTCTTGGACAGTTCGTCCTTGATCGTATCGAGGCGTCCTGTCATTTCTTTGATTCTGCCAATCTCACGAATCGAAGCTTCCACAGACTCTGAAAGAACGGTGAATTTTGCCTGTGCTTCTTCGATATCTTCCTGTTCTCTGGTGATCACTTCATATACTTTACCGGAGATCTCAACCGTCCCATTCGAAAGCGCAATAACATCCTCAATCACCTGCTTGATCTCACGTGCGGATTCTGCGGAAGAATCTGCAAGCGATCTGATCTCATCCGCAACGACCGCAAAGCCCTTACCGGCTTCGCCTGCTCTTGCCGCCTCAATAGATGCATTTAAGGATAACAGATTGGTCTGCGCAGCAATCGATTCGATCGCCTGAACCGCAGTTCCGATCTTGCTGATTGCTTCATTGGTCTCCGCGATCTTATCAGAGATGTTGCGGATCGCGATAACGGACTCATTGCCGTTTGCATAGACGGACTGCATGCAGTCGGTCGCCTCATCGTTTGCTGATTTGATCGTCTGAGACGCATCAAAGAGCGTCGTTACATTATCCGTCAGGATCTCGATGTTTTCTCCAAGTTCCATGGATTTCGCTGCGATCACCTGGGCATCGTCCGCAACAACCTGTGATGTCTGTGATACATCGCTGATCGCATCATTGATCCTGGATACCTGCTCCACATTGTTGGTCGTCTTGCCATCCACGTTGATGATCGCGCCGTTCAATGCATTAGCCGAATCTTTTACATTGATCATCGACGTATTCAACGCTTCTTTTAATGAATGGAATGCTTCTGTGATGCCTGCCGTCTCACGGATCACGGAGTTTGCATCACATCTGGCTGTCACATCACCGCGGCTGATCTGCTCGATCGCGGTCGTGATCTTCATAAGCGGCTTGGCTACGCGGAACGCGATCAGGATCGTCAGGACAGCAGAAACAAGGATTCCGGCAATCAACAGAATGAGTGATACCTTCGTTGTCTCCTGCACGCCCGAAAGCACATCGTCTTCGTCTGCTGCGATCACAGCGATATAAGAATTGTCAGCAGCAACGAAATACCCGGCCAGCTGCGTTTTTCCATTCTCTTTATACTCTACACAAGCCGGTTCCGGATGGGTTCCTGCTGCAATTTGGTCAACAAGTGCCTTGATCGCTGTATTTTCGACCGGCTGTCCGACCTTCGCCTCATCCTTGTGATACAGGAGTGTTCCTGTCGGATCCACAAAATACATATACGCAGAAGACAGGCCAAGAGATGAAACATCCGAATAATGTTCTGCGATATCATGCACGGACATTGCGCCGCCGACAAAACCAAGCGGCGATCCGTCATCGTCAAAAACAGGTACATAAAGCGACATAACAAGCTGTCCGGATGACGGAGATTTTAAAATACCGGCATTGTATGTCCCATCGCATGCAAGGATGTTATCCTGAAGCGTTGTCAGACTGTCGCCTTCACGAAGCACCATGCCGATCGCATCGGGATTCGAGTGCGCCAGGACTTGCGTCTCCCAGCTCGAGATGTAGAGACCTTCCCAACCACTTACCTTGGAATAAAAATCTGTCGTATAGTTCTGCGCTCTACCGTTCTCTACGCCCAGCAGCGGACTGATCATGATGTCCTTTACAAGCGGAGATGTCGAATATGCGCACAAGATCCTCTCATTGCTTTCGACCGTATAATCAAATGCGCTTCCGATCTCGCGAACCATTGAAACCATTGAGTTGCATGCTGATTCTTTCAGTTCTCTCGAGCTCCTCGTAATCGAAAAAGCACTCAGCGAGCCGGACAAGATCAACATTGGAACAAGCGCAAACAGCATCAGTACAGTCCTCATGCTGATCCTGCCTGTTTTTTTCTTATGAATCCCCATAGTATGCTCCCCCCTCTATATGCGATTCACATCAAAATGAAATAGTACCTCTCATTTTCAAATGATAGCACACTTTTTCATTCTTTTAAACACTTTTTTAAAAGACTTTTATAAAACATATTTTGTAACAAAAAAAGACCCCGCATTTGCGGGGTCTAAAGATTTTAAAGTATTACAGTTTAAAGAAATCGATTGCTTGACTCATGTTCTCGTTGATATTGCGCATCTCAACCGCCGACTGCTGCGTATCGGAGCATGCCGCCGTTACAACCTGGCAGGATGCGGATACTTCCTGTGCAGAAGCGCCAAGCTCTTCGGAGATTGCACCGAGTTCGGAAGTTGTCTTCGATAGCTCGTCCTTGATCTCATCAAGCTTACCTGTCATCTCCTTGATCGTATTGATCTCACGGATAGAGGATTCCACGGAACCGGACAGAACGGTGAACTTCGTCTGTGCATTCTCGATATCTTCCTGTTCTCTCGTGATCACCTCAAATACCTTGTTGGAAATCTCAACCGTACCGCTTGAAAGCGAGATAACATCTTCGATGACCTGCTTGATCTCACGCGCGGATTCTGCGGAAGAATCTGCAAGCGATCTGATCTCATCGGCTACGACCGCAAAGCCCTTGCCGGCTTCACCGGCTCTTGCCGCCTCGATGGAAGCATTTAAGGATAACAGGTTCGTCTGCGCTGCGATGCTTTCGATTGCCTGTACCGCGCTGCCGATCTTGCCGATCGCCTCGTTCGTCTCAGCGATCTTGTCGGAAATATTCTTGATCGCCTCAACGGATTCGTTGCCGTTCGTGTATACGGAACGCATGCAGTCGGTCGCCTCATCATTGGCTGTCTTGATCGTCTGCGATGCATCAAACAGTGTGGAAACATTGTTATTCAGTACTTCAATGTTCTCTCCCAGTTCGATCGCCTTTGCTGCGATAACCTGCGCATCTTCCGCAACAACCTGCGATGTTGTGGATACTTCACCGATCGCATCATTGATCTGCGAGATATGCTCCACATTATCGGCCGTCTTGCCATCCACACTGACGATCGCGCCACTTAAAGCGTTCGCAGAATCCTTTACATTGAGCATCGAGTTGTTCAGTGCATCCTTCAGTGAGTGGAATGCCCTTGCGATGCCGGACGTCTCACTGATCGCGGATCTTGCATCGCATTGCGTTGTCACATCGCCGGTGCTCAGCTGCTCGATCGCTGCAGAGATCTTGGTCAGCGGATTTGCCACTCTGATCGCGATCAGAACGGACAGGACTGCAAAGAGCACAATACCGATCACAAGAACGATCAGGGAGATCATCATCGTCCTGTTCACTCCTGCGAGCACATCACTTTCATCAGCCGTTACGAGTGCGATATACGCATCGTTCTTTCCGACATAGTATCCTGCGTATTTATTTGCGCCTTGATAAACATACTCTACGCATTCCGGCTCCGGATGCTTGCCTGCGGAAATCTGCGCCAGAAGACCTTTCACCGCATCGTTTTCAACCGGATTACCGATCTTGGATTCATCCTTATGGTACAGCATCATTCCCTGTGAATCCACAAAATATACATATGCGGAAGACAATCCCAATGAAGAGACATCCGCATAGTTCTTCGCGATGTTGTTAACAAGTGTCGCGCCACCGGCATAGCCAAGGGGCGTGCCGTTTTCATCCATGATCGGAGCATAGATGGACATAACGAGCTGTCCCGACGAAGGAGACTGCAGGATTCCGGTATTGAAAACACCGTTACATTTCAACAGGCTATCCTGCATGGACGTCAGCGCATCGCCTTCTCGGAGGGTCACACCGATAATGCCTTCGTTCGGATGCGTCATGACTTTCGTTCCCCAGTCACAGATATACAAGCCTTCCCAGCCGTCCAGCTTCGCATAGTAGTCAAGCGTATACTTTTGCGCTTTGGCCGCAAGCGCGGCATCGTTCGGATTCTTCAGATACTCGATCAGAACCGGCGCCTGCGCATACGACTGCACGATCCGCTCATTGACATCGGTTGAATAGTCAAATGCGGCGCCCAGTTCTTTGATCAACGCAACCATCGAATTATGTGTCGACTTTTTCAATTCCGTCGTACTCGTCGTAATAGAGATTGCGCTCAAAACAATTGACAGGATCAGCATAGGCACAAGTGCAAAAAGCATCAAGGCTACGCGCATGCTGATTCCGCCGGCTTTTTTCTTCTTTGCTTTCATAAGTAACTTCCTTTCTTTATACAATTTAATTGGGGGCAATAAAAAAAGTGCTACGTATTGGAGTAATTGTAGCACTTTTGCTTAAAAAAATCCATCTATTTGTATAGTTTAGCGTTTTTTAATAAAATTGTTTGAATCATTCGGGAGCAAAATTCAATCTGTCTCACTCATTTCCGGTTCAAGCTTATGCAGCAGGAAGTTCGGATTCTGTTCCGGCTCTTCCGATTTGCGGAACTGAAGCGGCGTCATGTTATGATAGCGCGTAAACCTGCTCGTAAAGTGACTCTGGTGCGTAAATCCGCAGATCGACGCAATCTGAGAGAGCGGCATATCGGTATGACGCAGAAAATAGCGCGACAGATATAGTCTGTACTGCAGGACATAGTTGGCCGGTGTCGTCCCCGTATACTGTTTAAAGAGCGTAATACACTTGCATCTGGCCACGCGTCCTGCGTTGCAAAGATCCTCCATCGTGATGGAAGAAGCATAATTCTGCTGGATAAAAATAACCATCTTGTGCATTGCTTCCGCGTTACGTGATCCGATGAACGGCATGCTCTTTTCAACGAGCTGCAACGCTTCCTGCACAACGGCAAAATATTCATGAACGATGCCAATGATACGAAGATCGTATGCCGGTGTTCTGCGCGCATTCGCATCCAGCATTCTGTCAAGCAGTTCTCTAATCTCTCTTTGATACGGTGAATCTGCAGGGATCACGGAAAAGCCCGGTTGCATTGCATGGAAGACCGGCATCATATATTTCTTCCGGATCGTTTCATCCATGGAAAAAATAGGCTCCTCCATTTCAAAAAAGATCATCTCGCATCCCTGGTCTGCCAGGTGCTCCACATAATGCATATATCCGGGATTGATGATCACCAGCTCGTTCTCCGTGGCGATCCGATCTGTCCCGCTCACGGATACCTTCAATGCCCCTTTTTTGATGTAGATCGTCTCCAAACCATGATTCCAGTGCGACGGAAGCTTTCCGCCCGGCAAGCCGGCCGAACTCGCCAGACCTATGAAGATCGGCACATCACCGACATTAAAATCCTGCTTCGCACTCAGATCCGGTTCGATATCCAAAAACCATGCGCCTCTCGCTTTCTTTTCTTCCATTTCTCTCTCCCTTTTTACCCCCTTTTTACCCAAAAAAACAAATGTGACAAAAACATAGGCAAAACACAATACTTTTGCACTACTTTTTATACTATCATAATATCAATCTTTCGCAAGTGAACTTTTTTCAACCAAAAACATAAAAAATACTCATGAATCGTTTCAGCCCTCAAAAGATATGTTAGAATACTATTTATGAAACAAAACTACCGCTTTGTGATCCGCTACGACGGAACACGCTATTACGGCTGGGAGCACCAGCCGAATACGGATATGACAATACAGGGAAAACTGGAGACGGTCCTGGCACGCATGACAGATCAGGAGATCGAACTCATCGGTGCCGGCCGTACAGACGCGGGCGTTCATGCGATGGCGATGATCGCGAATGCGTTTCTTGAGACGGATCTGTCTGAAGAAGAGATCAAAGATTATTGTAACCGGTATCTTCCCGAAGACATTGCTGTAATGGAAGTTGTGAAGGCGGGGCCTCGTTTTCACAGTCGCTACAACGCGCTCGGCAAGACCTACCGCTATACCTGCTATGTCGGCCGCGAGAAGCCTGTTTTTGACCGGAAGTATGTCTGGGTCCTTGATGCGGTTCCTTCCCTTGAAAAAATGCGAAAAGCCGCAGATATCCTCAAAGGCGAGCACGACTTTGCGTCTTTCTGCAGCAATCCCCGCATGAAAAAATCTACCGTCCGCCTCGTGGATTCCATTGAGATCGAACGGCAGGATGACTATATCACCTTCACCTATCACGGCACCGGCTTTTTGCAGCATATGGTGCGTATCCTGACAGGCACGCTCGTTGAAGTCGGCCTCGGCAAAAGAACGCCCGAATCCATGCAGGAGCTTCTTGATGCAAAGCAGCGGGCACTTGCGGGCGCTACGGCCCCGGCGTGCGGACTTTGCATGATCAAAGTGGACTATCATTAAGAAAAGAAGAATAACAAAT
>JAEEGL015703591.1_pt1 | contig 23805 bp, 21 predicted proteins | sample 9134231 | NCBI WGS metagenome assembly JAEEGL01 (sample SAMN16246548, study PRJNA631951) | gut metagenome | biome: gut microbiome; feature: rumen; material: fiber-attached | host: Bos | place: Iran: Karaj | collected 2018-10 | reverse complement strand
TAACAACACCAAAATTTTTCACAGTTGTATCTTTCTGAGAATAAACACAGATTGATAAAAATACTGAAATACAGACAAATATAAACTGTTTCATAGTCATTTAATATAAATATCACAACACACAATAGTAGCAAATAATTGGATAAAAAAAAAGTGTTTCGCCCAAAAAAGGTGAAACACTATATAAATCACAAATTGATAATCTAAATTACAATACGTATTTCGACTCGCGGAGAGCTTTGATTTTTTCATCCTCCATATAGTCTTCAAAATCCATATACTTATCAATCAATCCGTTGGGAGTGATTTCAAGAATACGGTTGCAGACAGTATGAATAAACTCGTGGTCGTGCGATGTCATAATGATGTTGCCGGGATAGGTCTTCATATTGTTGTTGAATGCCTGAATCGACTCCATATCCAAATGGTTGGTGGGGTGGTCGAGCATAATCAAGTTGGGATTTTGAAGCATCATTCGGGCAATCATGCAACGCATTTTTTCACCTCCCGAAAGCACGGTGCATTTCTTGTTGATGTCGTCGCCCGAGAAAAGCATCTTGCCGAGATATCCACGCAAGAAAACCTCAGTGGTGTCGGTAGAAAACTGAGCAAGCCAATCTTTGATAGAGATTTCTTTCTGGAAAAATTCGTTGTTGTCTAACGGAAGATATGCTGTGGTGATGGTTTGTCCCCATTGGAATGATCCCGAAGTAGGTTGAATTTCGCCGGTGATAATGCGGAAAAACGCTGTTGTAGCACGTTGGTCGTGCGAAAGAAGTGCAATTTTGTCGTTGCGCTCAATGTTAAACGAGATATTTTTGAAGAGAACCTCGCCATTGAGTTCGTAACTCAAATCTTTAACTTCGAGCACTTTGTCGCCTGCAGGACGCTCCGGAGTGAAAATTATGCCCGGATAGCGACGTGTAGAGGGAGCAATCTGTTCGATATTGAGTTTTTCGAGCATCTTTTTGCGGCTTGTGGTTTGTTTGCTCTTAGCCACATTGGCACTGAATCGCTGAATAAATTCAAGAAGTTCTTTTTTCTTCTCCTCGGCTTTCTTGTTCTGAGCAGCCTGCTGACGCTGAGCAAGTTGCGAACTTTCGTACCAGAACGAATAGTTGCCCGAAAACATACGAATCTTATTGAAATCGATGTCCACAATATCGGTGCAGACATTGTCGAGGAAGTGACGGTCGTGCGAAACAACAATCACAGTATTCTGAAAATTAGAGAGATAGTTCTCTAACCAAAGAACTGTGTCGAGGTCAAGGTCGTTGGTAGGCTCGTCGAGCAAAAGGTTGTCAGGATTACCGAAAAGTGCTTGAGCAAGAAGTACTTTCACACGTTCTTTACCGCTGATATCTTTCATCAACTGATTGTGGATATTTTCTTTGATGCCAAGACCACTGAGAAGTGCAGCGGCATTGCTTTCGGCATTCCAACCGTCCATTTCGGCAAATTCGTCCTCAAGTTTACCGAGCACTATACCGTCCTCGTCGTTGAAATCGGCTTTGGCATAAAGTTCATTTTTCTTTTGCATATTGTCCCACAGTTTGCGGTGACCCATAAGAACAGTGTCTAAAACTGTAAACTCCTGAAACTCAAAGTGGTTTTGTTTCAAAACTGAGAGACGCTCGCCGTGACCGAGTTCCACTGTACCACGTGTGGAGTCAAGGTCGCCTGCAAGAATTTTTAGAAAAGTAGACTTTCCTGCGCCGTTTGCGCCGATAACACCGTAACAGTTGCCGGGTGTAAATTTCAAGTTAACATCCTCAAACAGAGGTTTTTTGTCGAACTGTATCGCTAAATTCTGAACTGTAATCATTTTCGTAATTATTTGCCGCAAAGGTAATAACAAAAATTGTATTTACAATATAGTACTACAACGTGGCAGGTGTTTTTTAATCAAAATTTAAAACTGATGAAAAATAATAAAAAACATCTATTATATTGTAGTATTAATTAATTTTGTTACATTTGCATACTCAAAAAATAAACGTATATGAACAAAATTTTTTGTTTAGAGACCGAATGGGATAAGTCTATTCAGGATTTGAAAAAAAAGTCGGCAGCAAAATCGTTGCTCGAATTTTTGGAAAACACTCTGAATATTCCTTATGCATTTCGCCAAGTGGCTACATCTCAAGACTTTGAATATTATATCAACCATCTCAACTATAGTTCGTACTCGGCTTACGATATGGTATACCTCTGTTTTCACGGTGCCAAAAGTGCTATAGAGTTTGCCAACGGCGTTAACCTAAATCTGCGCACATTTGCCAACAAACACGAGAATCTTTTTCTCAACCGAAACGTGCATTTCGGTTCATGCAGTTCGCTGCGAATGAAAGAGAACGAAATAAAAGCATTCAAACATCACACAAACGCCAGAATGATAACTGGTTACACTCGCGATGTTGATTTTATGAATAGTTTTGTTTTTGAACTTTGGCTTCTAAACGCCATAGCCACACACCCGAATTATACCGCCAAAGGCATAATGGCAAGGGCTATGCTTGAAATGCCCGGTCACGTAAAAAAATTCGGATTTGTGGCTTACTAACCCAATGAAATATCTTCAAAATTGACCTTAATTATGGTCGAAAACATATTCCACAATATTGGCGCCCATCTGCAAGGCTTGTAGATGTTTTTCTTGTGTATCGTTGTGAACCTCAGGATCTTCCCATCCATCGCCAAGGTCACATTCCCAAGTGTAAAGAAACACAAGACGATCTTCGATAAAAATACCAAAAGCCACAGGAGCATGATTGTCGTGCTCGTGAATTTTGGGCAAACCGTGATTGAAATGGTATTTTTGATGAAAAATCAAATGCGATGACGGAATCTCTACCAAAGGATTGTCGGGAAAAACGCGCTTCATTTCACGAAACACAAAATCGCGAGTGCCATAGTTGTCGTCGAAATGGAGAAACCCACCCGACATAAGGTAAAGCCGCAAATTTTCTATATCCGAAGCCGAAAACTCCACATTGCCGTGACCCGTGGCGTGCACAAAAGGATAGTTGAAAATTTCAGCACTGCCGGGCTCCACAGTAGGAATATCGTTTGAAATATTGGTTTTGAGATTTTGATTACAAAACTTTACAAGATTAGGCAACGACGTGGGATTTGCATACCAGTCGCCACCTCCTGAATATTTTAATAAGGCTATTTTAAGAGTCTGCGATTGAGATGCAACCGCAGACATCAAAAGAAATATCGTTAAAAGAAACCTCACTTTAAATACCCGTGTAATTAAACGGAGAAATCTTCATAAGTTCCTCTTTAACAGAGTCTTTTACATCTAAGGTTTGAATAAATCCGTGAATATCGTCGGCGGTAATCTGACGGTTTACACGTGTGAGTTCCTTAAGTTTTTCGTAAGCATTGGGAACACATTCGCGACGAAGAATTGTCTGAATAGCCTCAGCACAAACTGCCCAGTTGTTTTCAAGATCGGCATCGATAGACTCTTTGTGGAGAATAAGTTTGCCAAGACCCTTGAGAAGCGATTTCATAGCAATGATAGTGTGAGCCACCGGAACACCGATATTGCGCAAAACTGTGCTGTCGGTAAGGTCGCGCTGCAAACGAGAAATGGGAAGTTTCTGTGCCAAATGTGTAAATATTGCGTTGGCTATACCGAGGTTGCCTTCAGCATTTTCAAAATCAATCGGGTTAACCTTGTGAGGCATTGCCGAAGAACCAACTTCACCGGCTTTAAGTTTCTGTTTGAAATAGTTCATCGAAATATACATCCAAATGTCGCGACAAAGGTCGATAAGGATAGTATTGATGCGTTTCATACCATCGCAGAAAGCAGCAAAATTGTCGTAATGTTCTATCTGAGTGGTTACTTGGCTGCGTTCCAAACCAAGCACATGATTTACAAACGAATTGGCAAACCTTGTCCAATCAATTTCGGGATAAGCCACATTGTGAGCGTTGAAATTGCCGGTAGCGCCGCCAAACTTAGCCGAAAATGGAACAAGTTTCAAAAGTCCCATCTGAGTTTGAAGACGTTCTACATACACCTCAATCTCTTTTCCGAGTTTTGTGGGACTTGCCGGCTGTCCGTGAGTGCGTGCAAGCATAGCCACATCAGCCCATTCGCCCGAACGATGATAAAGTTCTAATGTAACTTTGTCGAGCAAAGGCAAGTAAACATTATTGAAAGCTGCCTGCAACGAGTAAGGCACTGCAGTATTGTTGATATCCTGAGAAGTAAGTCCGAAATGGATAAACGACTTGTATTGAGCAATATCCAATTCGTCGAATTTTTCACGCAAGAAATATTCTACGGCTTTAACATCGTGATTGGTAGTTTTCTCTATCTCTTTGATACGCAGAGCATCCTTGGTTTCAAACTTGCGGTAAGCAGCACGCAAAGGTTTGAACAGCGAGCGATCAAAATCTTTGAGTTGAGGAAGCGGTATTTCGCAAAGTGCGATAAAATACTCCACTTCTACCATTACACGGTATTTGATAAGTCCGAATTCTGAAAAATATTCAGCTATTTCGTCAACTTTGTTTCTGTATCTGCCGTCTACAGGCGATATGGCGGTTAGTTCGGTCAATTCCATTTCGTAATCAAATTTATATGGCAAAGGTAAAAAAATATTAAAATAAAAACTAATGGTTTTGCAAAAAAAATTTTAGTTTTTCAGCATTTTCAAGATTTTCTTGGCTGTCTCATCTCCTTCAGCGGCATCTTTCTTTAATTTTTTGAGAACCTTATCGCCGCCTTTAGAATTGTTAACAGATTGATTAAAAAGGGTTTTGGCTTTATCTAAATTCTCTGCTGTGCCTTTTCCTTTCATGTAGCATTTGCCAAGTTCAAATTGAGCGTCGGCATTGTCTTGAGCAGCAGATTTTTCAAAATATTGAAACGCCTTATCGAGATCTTTGGTCACCCCCTCCCCTTTTTTGTAACATTTGCCCAATTCGTATTGTGCTTTGGGATGGTTTTGCGCAGCTGCCTTTTCGTACCAAAAAACAGCCTGCTGATCGTTTTCAGTTATGCCGTGCCCCTTGTCGTAGCATCGTCCAAGATAGTATTGAGCTTTTTTATAGCCTTGATTTGCCGAGGTTTGAAACTTTGCAAAAGCCTCTTTGTACTTTTTGGCATCGTATAGAGTCTTGCCCTCTTTATAAATGGTTTCTGCGTCTTGTGCGTAGATAATTCCGCACAACAAACTAAAAACCAACAACATAAATAATCTTTTCATTAGTATATAGCATTAATAAGTAAGTGTCTGCTCTAAAAAAACGCACACCTTTATATATATAATGTGTAGCCGAGTAAATTATATGCAAAAATCGTGAAAAACCGAACGTGGAAAATGTATTTTTAGGATATTTTTGATACTTTTGCAAAAAATTAAAACAATGTCCGACATTCAGATTCACATATCAGCCGACCAAGAGGAGATGCTTCCCCTCACCGACCGCGAAGGCAATATCATAGGCAAGGCATTGCGAAGCCGTTGTCATCAAGACAAATCGCTCATTCACCCTGTGGTTCACGTACATATATACAATTCAAAAGGCGAAATTTACCTTCAAAAACGTTCAAAAAACAAGAAAATTCAACCCGGTAAATGGGACACTGCAGTGGGCGGACACATTGTTTATGGCGAACCCGAAAACGAGGCATTAAAACGTGAGGCTTGGGAAGAAGCAGGCGTGGAAAATGGTGATTTTGAGAAAATTACACGTTATCTTTGGGAAGGAAAAGTGGAAACTGAGGTTATCAACGTATACAAATGCCACTACGAAAACCCAAAAATTGTATCGGTAGACGAAATCGACGACGGACGTTTTTGGACCAAACAAGAAATAGAGCAAAATATTGGTAAAGAACTATTTACACCAAACTTTGAATCCGAGTTCTTAAAAATTAAAGATTTGTTGTAACTAAAAACCCGACAATATGGATTTTGCACAGATCAAGGAGTTGAAAGAAAAAATATTTGCAGGCTACCAAATCACCACGGAGGAGGCTTTAGCACTGTCGCAAACGCGCAACATTGAGGCGCTCTATTACAGTGCCAACCAGATACGCGCAAAAATGAAAGGAAGGGTTTTTGAAATTTGCTCAGGCGTAAAAGTGGAATCGGCAAAATGTCAATACAACTGCGAATGGTGCGCATTTAGCCAAAAATCAACACTGCCAATCAAAGAATACAATATTGTAGACGATAAAACCGCTATTGATTTCGCACTCAAGTTTGCCGCACAAAAAGTAAGCAGACTATCACTAATTGCTACAAGCAACGACATTACCGATCACAAGCTAACTCAAATCATTGAACTTAGCAAAAAAATAGCCGACAAAAGCGGTTTGAAACTCTGCGCCACACTCGGACATCTTACCAAAGAGCAATTCCAAAGACTCAAAAACGAAAGCCGCATCACCACATTTCAATGCAACTTACACACATCGCCCGAATTATATCAAAAGCTCTGTACATCATGTAGTTATCAAAAGAAACTTGAGACCATAGAAAACGCTCAAAAAGCAGGGTTTGACATCTGCTGCGGATTAATAATCGGAATGGGCGAAACGATGTTAGACCGTATCAACGTGGCAATTAAAATCAGAGAATTAGGCGTAAAATCAATACCGATACATATTCTCAGCGCACAAGACGGCGTTAACATTACCTCTCCAAAACCGCTCGACAGCGAGGAGATACTCACCACTATATCAGTATTCAGATTTATAAATCCACGCGCCGTGATACGACTTGGCGGAGGAAGGTCGCTAATAAAAATTATTGAAAGCGAGGCACTTAGAGCTGGTATCAATAGTTGGTCGATAGACAGCACTATCCAAACCGAAAAAGGAATATCAATCGACAGCAGTGCCCAACGTCTTGAAAAAGAGGGATTTATAATCTAACCTAAAAAGCCTCGAAAGTGAATTTAAGCGTAGAATAAGCGACAATAACACCCACGCGCTCCTTGCCGTAAGCTTTGTCGAAGGTGATAAGCAATGTGCCTTTGGAGTTTTTCTTGATATATGGCAAAGCTATTTTCCAACCATCTATCAAATTATTGTTGCCATATATAAAACTGATTGTTTCATCTTTGGCAAAAACCACGTTGTTTTGCAAAGCCACACCGGTATAAATCAGAGAAACTACATCATCAGCCTGATACTCAACATCGCCCATCTCAGTAATTTCGAGAATTATGCCATCTGCATCGTAAATAAAAGCAGTGTCTTTGGCAATAGCCTTTCTGAAATTTTCAACCTGAGTTTCTTCGCTACTTTCGTAATTGTCTTTTTTGCTACAAGAAAACAAAACGAGCGATGCTGCCAAAATTACAAACGATATATTCTTAAAATATTTCATAATCTATTTAAAATCAACTAATTCAATATCAAAAATCAAAGTAGAAAACGGAGGTATGCCTTTAGTACCTTCAGGACCGTAAGCTAGATTTGAGGGAACAACAAGACGAGCTTTTTCGCCTTTTTTCATAGTGGCAATGCCTTCCTCCCACCCCGGAATCACATATTCCTTGCCAAGTGGAAATGTAAGAGGTCGATTGCGCTTGTAACTATTGTCAAACTCGGTGCCTTCCACAAACATTCCTACATAATTGACAGTTACGGTTTTGCCGGCTGCGGTCTCCTTACCTTTTCCGGGTTGCAAAATTACCTTATACAATCCAGTGGGCGACGGCACTGCTGCAATTTGCTCACGTTCAATATAATTGGAAATAAGCATCTGCTCGTTTGCCATCATTTTGCGAATATATTCTCCAAACTGTTTTTCGAGTGTGGCTTGAGGCACAATGCCGTGACAACGGGCGTAAAATGTGAGACGGCTACCTTTCTTGATAAAAGATGGCATTTCAATACCGCGCGAAAAATTAAAAAACCGCTCGGCATCTACCTTTATAATTATACTATCGCCGCTATGAAGCATAGCCATAGCCTCCTCAACACAGCCGGGCAACGAATCAGGACGACATTCCATTGTAAAATTGGAAGTTACGCTACGGCTGTCGAACAATAACGAGTCGGATTCATCGTAATAGCACACATCCAAAATCCAAGCGTCACCGGGTTTTGCCATTGCACTGTCGGGATTTTGCTCCACAAAACAATACTCTACGCCCGAAGGCAAGGTGAGAAAAACATTCTCACGCTCGGTGCATGCCGCAAGCAAAAGCGCAAATACAATATACAATCCGAAACGCTTCATATTAATATGATTCTTGTTCCGACGGGAAACCGCCTGATTTTACATCACTTACATATTCAGAAACTGCCTTTGCCATATATTCGCCCAAATTGCCATACTTGCGAACAAATTTAGGCATAGCCATATCTGAAATACCCATCATATCCTGATATACAAGCACTTGACCATCGCACTGATTACCAGCGCCAATACCAATTGTGGGAATTGACAAAGTCTGTGTTACCTCTGTGGCAAGACGTGCGGGAATTTTTTCTAATACAACGCAAAAACAGCCATACTCTTGAAGACGTTGTGCGTTTTCTAACAAAATTTGAGCTTCCTCGCTTCCCTTAGCACGCAATCCGTATCCGCCAAACTTATTAACACTCTGCGGAGTAAGTCCAAGATGACCAACAATAGGAATACCAGCCGAAAGAATGCTCTTGTAAGATTCCTCAATCTCTCGTCCACCTTCAATCTTAACAGCCTGACAACCTGTTTCTTTCATAATTCTAACAGCGTTTTTAACCGCCAAACGAGGGTCGCCTTGATAAGAACCAAAAGGCATATCCACCACCACAAAAGCACGTTTTACGCCACGTACCACGCTTGCTCCGTAAGTAATCATATCATCAACGGTAACAGGCAGAGTGGTGCTGTAACCCAACATTGTGTTGCCGAGCGAATCGCCTACAAGAATGGCGTCGATACCGGCCTGATCAATAATTTTGGCTGTAGAATAGTCGTAGCAGGTGAGCATGGTGATTTTTTCACCGTCTTTTTTCATCTGCTGAAAGGTCTGTGTGGTAACCTTTTTAACAATTGAATTATCTGACATAATTTTTTTTAATTATTTTGCACAAAAATATAAAAAAACCGAAACCTACAGAACTTTTTTGCGTATAAAAAAACAGATTAAGAAACGAAATAAAATATTTGTAACGTTTAACATTTTTTAACAGAAATAGTTTGATAATTTAGATATAATAGTTTATTTTTGCATTGTGAAAAGAAAGGAATAGGGATTAATTTTAAGTATGTTTTTTTCATAATATAAAGGTTTAGGTTAATAATTAGCTAAGGGGAGTAAGTGATTTACTCCTCTTTGTTTTTTTAATAGGGAGATTGATTAGTTTATATAAAAAAACGCGGCTGCAGTTTAAACTGACAGTCGCGTTTTAATTTTTATAAAGAGCTATGCTATACTGCTTTTAAACTCATATCAAGACTCTTGATTTGATGAGTGAGAGCGCCAACAGAAATAAAGTCAACGCCGGTGAGAGCATAGTCGCGAAGATTATCTAAAGTGATTCCACCCGAAGATTCGGTTTCAAAACGTCCTGCGATAAGTTCCACAGCTTTTTTGGTGTCTTCAACGTTGAAATTGTCGAGCATAATACGACGAACACCTCCAATTTCTAACACTTGGCGAATTTCGTCAAAGTTGCGGGTTTCGATTTCGATGTCGAGATTTTTACCTTTGGCTTTGCAGTAATTTTGAGCGGCAACAATAGCGTTTTTGATACCGCCGGCAAAATCCACGTGATTGTCTTTGATAAGAATCATATCAAACAGACCAATACGGTGATTGCAACCTCCGCCAATTTTTACAGCCTCTTTTTCAAGAAGACGCATACCGGGCGTGGTTTTGCGAGTGTCGAGAACCTTGGTGTGAAGGTCGGCAATCTTGGCAGCGTAAATATGAGTTTGAGTGGCAACACCGCTCAAACGCTGCATAAAATTGAGCACAAGACGTTCGGCTTGCAAAATGGAAATCACCCTTCCGCTAACGGTAAAAGCAATGTCGCCTTTTTTAACTTCGGCGCCGTCTTTCAGAAAGAGTTCCACTTTGAGGTCTTTGTCGATAATTTTGAAAATCTCCAAAGCCACATTTATACCGGCAAGTATACCGTCTTGTTTGATAATAAGTTTAGCCTTTCCCTGTTCGTCAGCGGGAATGGTAGAGAGCGAAGTATGGTCTCCGTCGCCAAGGTCTTCGGCAATGGCTATTTTTATAAGGTCGTCTACAAGTTGATGCATAGTTGAATGTTTTTAAAATATGGTGCAAAATTATAAATAATCTTTTTATTTAAGAACCTCTGCCACAACGTAATTGCTACCACCGAGAAAAATGAAATCATCGTTGGCTGCGTCGTTTTTAGCTGCTGCAAATCCCTCTGCCACAGAAGAATATGTTTTGCCAGAAAGGTCATATCTCTGTGCCATATTGCACAATTCATCAGCCGGAAGAGCACGGTGCGAATCGGCATTAACAAAGTAATACACAGCGTTTTTGGGCAAAAGTTTCAAAATGGATGAAACATCTTTGTCTTGAACAAAGCCAATAACAATACGAAGTTGTCGGCAGGGCTGCGAAAGCAATTGCTGCGAAACGTATGTGATACCGGCTGGATTATGACCAGTGTCGCAGACAATAAGCGGCTGATTAGAAATCACTTGCCAACGTCCGAAAAATCCGGTGTTTTTGTTTACGTTTTCAAAACCTTTGTAAACAGCATCAGCAGAAATATTCAAACCGAGTTTTTGCAATTGTTCAACGGCGGCTATGGCTGTAACAATGTTTTTCTGCTGATAAACACCAAGTTGAGCGCATTTGATACCACGGTAAACGGGTTCGCCACAGCAAAAAACATTGAAGAGTTGCTGTCCTTCGTGAGTAATCTGTCCCGACGATGCCGACAATTTATTAGAAGCCAAAATAATGGGAGCTTCCATCTCTTCAGCCTTGTCTAAAAACACAGGATTGGTGCGAGGATCGCTCTCTCCTACCACTACAGGCACTCCACGTTTGATAATACCAGCTTTTTCGCCGGCAATCTCTTTGAGCGTGGAACCGAGAAACTGAATGTGGTCGAGCGCAATATTGGTAATAACCGAAAGTATCGGGGTAATGATATTGGTACTGTCGAGACGTCCGCCCATTCCCACTTCCACAACGGCAATATCCACTTTTTTGTAGCGGAAATATTCAAAAGCCAAAGCTGTGGTAAGTTCAAAAAAAGTAGGTTTCAGATGAGCAAACTTTTCGGCATAACGGTTAACAAAATCGGTAACATAATCTGCTTCAATTTTTTTGCCGTTGACACGGATACGTTCTTTGAAATCAACAATATGTGGCGAGGTAAACAGACCAACCTTGTATCCCGCCTCTTGCAAAACAGATGCTAAAAAGTTAGACACGGAGCCTTTGCCGTTGGTACCCGCAATATGAATGGTTTTGTATTCGCGATGCGGCGAACCAAAAAAACGATCAATTTCGTTGGCTGTTTGCACTCCGGGTTTGTACGCACTGCCGCCTTGATGCTCAAACACTGGCAACTGCGTAAAAAGATAATTTTCTGCTTCTTGATAAGAGAGGTTCATTGTTTGAAATATTTATTCGTCGAATGCTGAAAGAAGTTTAGCGCCGAGTTTTTGAAGAGGAGTAACGGGCAATTTAGTCCATTTTTCATTTTCCTCACCTTCTTCAAACATATTGTAAGTGATAGTCTGCTTTTTGTGGGTTAGATAGTTTTCGCTAACTTTTGTTGCTTCTCCACTGTAACGCGAAAACGATCCATAGTCTTTGCCAATAAGGAAGAAATCACTGTTTTGATAACGGAAAACATACTCAGTTTTAGGCACTTCGGTACCACCAGCCGAACAAAATACACCCACAGCAATGCGAATTACACCTTTGGCATTAACCGTAAGATCAATCTCGTGCGAGCAATTTTCATTTTCCTCGTCATCGCCCGGAATGGTGTTGTTGTATTCTTTGAAGCGTTTGAGTTTGCCATCCGACTGACCAAAATAGATAGCAAGCACACGCTTATTGAAATTATACACGTAACCGTCTTCCTCGCGGGTGCGCATATGAAGCGGATCCTTTGGCAAGGCAATTACCACAAGGTCTTTAATACCATCTTGATTAAAATCGCCCTCCACTTTATCTAAATCAGAATCGATATTGAGCGATTGTTCGCCTCCCCAAATTTCGGGAAACAAATTGGAAGCGAAGCCTTTTTGAGCGTTGGCTGCGGTTGAAAACATTGCAACGCAAAAGGCTGCAGTTAATAATTTTCTAATCATAGTTTGCATTCGTTAAATTAATACTGTACAAAGTTACTAATTATAACGAAACAAACACCAAAAACGCACAGAAAAATTTAGTTGGCGTACTTCAACTTGGTTTCAATCTCGTCGTAAATAGCTTTGAGTTGCTTATCGGTTTGAAGAAGGTCGGCAACAGTTTTACAAGCGTGCAACACTGTGGAGTGGTCGCGATTGCCTATCTGCATTCCAATAACAGCCAAAGAACTATTGGTAAGATTCTTGGCAAAATACATAGCCAGTTGACGAGCTTGAACAATCTCGCGTTTGCGGCTCTTGGTGTTGAGCACGTCGGGGTTCATCTTAAAATGTCCGCATACCACCTTTAATATATAGTCGAGTGTAAGGTCGTATTTAGGCTTGCGGATAATTTTTTCGAGAATGCTGCGTGCAAGGTCGAGAGTTATCTCCTTGTGATTGAGCGTACTTTGTGCAAGGATGGAGATAAGAGCGCCTTCAAGTTCGCGCACGTTGGAAACAACGGTTTGAGCAATGTATTCAAGCACATCCTCGGGAATGTCCATACCATCGTTGTAAGCCTTCTTGCGAAGAATATTGAGACGAGTTTCAAAGTCAGGAATGGTAATTTCGGCAACGAGACCCCATTTAAAACGGCTCAAAAGACGTTTAGAAAGACCTTTGAGTTCCGACGGATCTTTGTCGCAAGTGAGGATAATCTGCTTGCCGTTTTGCTGCAATTGGTTGAAAATATGGAAGAAAGTATCCTGAGTGCTTTGTTTACCGGCAAATTCTTGAACATCGTCGATAATAAGCACGTCGAGCATTTGGTAAAAATGGATAAAGTCGTTGCGATTGTTGCCTCTTACGGCGTCGCAATATTGAGTTTGAAACTTGTTGGCAGATACATAAAGCACAAGTTTCTCTGGATAAGCGTTTTTGATGCTGTTGCCAATGGCTTGAGCAAGGTGAGTTTTGCCGAGACCGCTGTCGCCATGAATAAGTAGCGGATTAAACGGAGTACGGCTAAGTTTGGCAACAATCTCCTCGCCGGCACTACGACCGAGACGGTTGCAATCACCTTCTACAAAATTATCAATTGTGTAGTTGGGATTGAGTTGAGGGTTGATATTGATTTTTTTGATACCGGGAATAATATACGGACCAAGTTGCGGCTGCTGGGGCGAATAAGTAGGCTGCTGAGGTGCAGCTGTTTGCTGCGGCATTCCATACATCTGTTGATTAGTATTGCCCGGGAAAGTATAAGTACCCTGTACACGACCGGGAACGGGACGCGAAGGAGTCTTTTTGCCACTGTCTACCATAATACGGTACTCCAATTTGGCTTCAGGACCCAGTGTGCGTTTCAAAACCACGCTCAAGATGTCGATGTACTGTTCTTCAATATATTCGTAAAAAAACGGAGACGGAACTTGAATAGTCAATAAATTTTTATCAACTTTTAGGGGGATAATGGGCACAAACCACGTTTTGTAACTTTGTGCAGGTACATTATCCTTGATAAAATCAAGACATTTATTCCATATTTCCTGTGCCGAGAATTCCATTGTAAAAAATTTTGAGTTTTCCTTGTACGCTTTGTTCTTTGAATTTCGCTTCAAAGTTTCATAAAATTTTCGAGAAAAAAAAATCTATTTTGACACCTTTTTTTTTCTTTTGATTTATCGGTGTAATTATCAACGATTTAGTTTTGAAAAAAAAATTAAAAATTTTTAAATACCTGATAATCAGCACACAATATTCTAAATCATTGTTAATAACTTGTTTACAACCTCGATTTCTGAGACGATTATTGTGTCAAGTATTGTTTATGTTAATAACTTGTTAATATTCCTTTATTATTTTGTTTGCAAACCAAAATACAATCAAAAACAACAAAAAATCCCAAAAGACAAATTTCTAATTAACATTTAATAATTGTTTGCCACGGTTTACAAAGTTATAAAATAATATCATTTTTTGGCATTTCAACCCCCGATCTGGGTAGTTCACATATTTCAAGTCCGGACACTTCGCCATTGTGAATCGAAAATCGCAACGCAGTACGTACCTGATGAAAGCCTTGAAGCCCTGCGGCTCCGGGATTCATTACAAGCGTACCATATTTTTTGTCGTACATTACTCGCAGAATGTGGCTGTGTCCGCATACGAATATCTTGGGTGGATTGTGCTGCAAAAGCGGTCGCACATTAGCGGCATAGTGTCCAGGAAAACCGCCTATGTGTGTCATATACACATCCATTCCTTCGATTGTAAAACGCTGTTCCATAGGATAAACCAAACGAGTGGCGTGGTCGTCGATATTGCCCGATACTGCTACAAGAGGTTTGAATGCTGCCAATTGGTCGGCCAATTTGAGAGAACCGATGTCGCCGGCATGCCACAATTGATGGCAGGGTTCAAAAAACTTGAGAAACTTATCATCTAATTGTCCGTGCGTGTCGGATAAAAGTCCAATTATCTTCATTTTGTCTCAATTTTTGTAACCAACGATTCGGCACTACCATCATAGAATACAGTTGTAACAGTATCGCCATTAGCAAGTTGCGACGACGAAAGCACAGGTTTACCGTTGTGCATTGTATACGAATAGCCTTTTCGGAGAATGTTGGCAGGATTATTCAACTCAATTTTATCGTTGATAACGTCGATACGATGATTTTTTTGCTGAATATTGTACTTCATTTGAGCCACAATATTGTTGCCCACGCGATCGAGAGTAGCACGTTTGCGCATAGCGGCAGATTGTAACTGATTGTGTATCTTATAAACAATCTGCGAGAGCTTGTTTCGTTTGGCGTCCATTATGCGACGAATAGACCGTTGAATAGAAGCGATTTTTTCGTCAACAAGGCGGTCGCACCATTCGGCACGGTCAATTATAAACTGCGCCACAGCTGTTGGTGTTTTGAGCGGAGTGTGAGCCACAAGGTCGGCTACCGACTCATCACGGTCGTGACCAATGCCGGTAATCACAGGCAATGGAGCTTGACATAGATATTGGCACAAGCGATATTTGTCGAAACAACTTAAATCTGCCTTGCTGCCGCCTCCTCGTATAAGTGCTACGCAATCAAACGCTTCATAATTGTCGGCAATGGCTTCCAACTGCTGAATAATTGATTCCACAGCCTCATCGCCTTGCATTACTGCCTGAAAAAGAGTAACATTAAATCCATAGCCGTTGGGATTGTTTTTCAACTGCTTTACAAAATCGCCGTATCCTGCAGCCGTTGGAGATGATATTACCGCAATATTTTTGATAAGCATCGGAAAATCGAGTTCTTTGTTGAGGTCAATTACGCCGTCTTCTTTTAGTTGACGGATAGTAAGTTGACGTTGCATAGCCATTTCGCCTACTGTATATTCGGGAGTAATGCCGGTGATATTGATACTCAAACCGTAAACCTCGTGAAAACCTATCTGTCCGCACGCCATAATCTTGATACCTGCACGGAGAGTTTCACCGGTAACTGTTTCAAAATAAGGTTTGATAAGACGGAAGTTGCCAGCCCAAATGGTGGCTCTGAGTTGTGCAATTATGCTATCGCCATCAGATGATTTTTCCACAAGGTCGAGATATGCGTGACCACTGCGGTTTACTGTCATCGAATTAATTTCGGCAACAAAATGCACCGGTTCGGCAAATGAAGCACTTATTTCTCTCTTAATCAGATTATTGAGTTGATTAAGAGTAAATACCGAAGGCGACGACATATTATTTGTTCATTATAAGATAAACGTCTTCTTTGTCGGCCTTCATATGATATACTTCGCGGGCAAACTTAATGAGGTTTTGATGATCGGTGCGAAGATTGGGAAGTTTTATAGAATCTTCTTGAATTTTGTTAACATATGAATCGTATTCGCGTTCGAGTTTGCTGATGGTGAATTTGGCTTTCACCATATCGTAGATTTTATACTGATTGGTAACACAAAGGTGAAACAAAACTACAAATACACCAACAAGATAAGGGTGTTGCCATACAAACCCTCCAACGCGTGTGTTCTTAAATTTATCAATAGCAACTAAAAGAATATTTTTCATAACGGCGATTTTTGAAGTAGTGAAAAAAATACGCCGCTAAAATAGCAAAAAAACTTTACTTTGTCAACCTTTTTTGAAAAGTTTTTTTAAAAAAGATTTTTTGTGGGAGCCGCTATCGCTGTAATAGCCGTTGTAATAATTATTGTAGCGATAACTATAACTTCCATATTTACCCATCTTGTTTACAATGCCGTTAAACACTACATTCATTTTCGGGTATCCGCTTAGGCGCAGTTCGTTGTAAAGCTTAAGAACTGACTTAAGCGAATAATTCTGACGTATTATGTAAAGAAACGACGACACTTGATCTTTGAGCATAAGAGCATCGCTAACTATGCCCACAGGTGCAGAGTCGATAAATATAATGTCGTAAATCTGACGCGCCCGTTCAAGATATTCCGACATAGCTGCGCTACCAATAAGTTCCGACGGATTGGGCGGAATTGGTCCCGGAGGTGCAAAATCAAGACCGGGATGTTGTGTTTTAAATATTGTCTGCTCAAATGAACATTCACCTATAAGATAGGTACTTATGCCGCAAGTAGTGTCAATGTCAAAATACTCCTGAATACGAGGCTTGCGCAAATCGAGACCAATAAGAAGAACTTTCTTGGCATTGGCGGCAGTTATAATCGAAAGGTTTACCGACACAAATGTTTTGCCTTCGCCGCTGACAGTGGAAGTGATAAGAATAATCTTGTGTTTGTTTTCGGCGTCAACAAACTGTATGTTGGTGCGCAAAGCACGAAAAGCCTCGGCTATTGAGCTGGCAGGATGGTCGCTCACAGGCACCGATGAATGATGAAGATTTTTTGGAATATGTCCAAGCGGAGTTTGTTTTACACCTCGTTCTATTTCAGACTCGTCTGTAATTTTATTGCCAAGCAATATCAAAAGAAGTATAATTACCGAAGGAATAGCCAAACCAATTATTACCGCCTTTGAATAACTGAATCCACCAATGGATGCTATAGAATAACGTGTAATCCAAGTGGCTGCGTCAAGAATTTCGGCATCGGGCTGATTTGAGGCAAGTGTGATAGACGCGTTGTAACGTTTATCTAAAAGACTATTATACAAATCGTTGTTGAGGTCGTACTGCTTGGTTATTTTGGTTTCGTTCCAACGGTCAACCGGCGACGACACAATAGATGCACGTATCTGAGCAATTTGCGAATTGAGTTTTTTCTTGTTGATTTCTAAAATACTGTCGGCAAGTATCACGTATTGAATACACTGTTTTTTAATTTCAGTGATGTCGTAAGCAATTCGGTTGTAGGGAGTTATATTTTCACCATCGCGAACCGAAAATTGAAGTCCTGTTTTTTCGGCAGTTTTATCGTTGATTTTTTGGAGATAACCATCAATAACAGGGTCTGACACATTAGCAAGCGAAGGCGGCACAAGCGACGACAATGAATTACTACTTTGAAGTGCATCGCGAAGATAGCGGTAGTAATTTTGCCTTACAATGGTTTCCGAAATTTCGTTTTTGATAGATTTGATGGTTTCGTCAATGTCTTTAAGTTCAGCATCCGAATTGAGACGGTTGTTTTGCTGAAGACGATAAATATCGCGCTGTGCAGTATTGATACTATCGCTTATAGACACCAGCATAGTGTCGATAAACGAAATGGTTTGCAATAAGATACGATTTTTGCGTTCAAGGCTGTGTTCAAGATACGAAATGGATAACGTATTAAGATAATCCTCAAGTTTTTCGGGCACTTCGCCAAACATTGTGAGATATACAATTGAACTACCTGTAGTTTTAGGCTGCACCTTTAAACGGCTGGAATATTGCGCCACCATTCCTTCAAAGTTGTTTTTCACAAAATAGAAATTGTTGCCCTTGGTTATCTGCGGAGTGCCGGGAGTAAGCACAAGGCGAAAACGCATATTATCAGTTTCTACCCAATCGCCGATATTGGCAGTCAACAATGGTTTAGAATCGTTGATAGATACTTCAAAAACATTGTCGGCAGAGAAACGAACACGAATTTTAGCACCCTCGGGCTGAATATGCAGAGAATCGAATTCCACCTCGAAAGGACGATTTTTGTACAACTCTCTATCGGCAGAATAGTGTCCCTCGCGGAAATACACAGTGCCGAAGTTGAGTTTTTTAAGAGTCATACGGGCGAGAGTATTGCTCTTGAGTTGTCCAATCTCGTTTTCAATGTCGGTGGCGGGTGCCAAGGCAGTAAGTCCCACAATTTTTTGCGGATTGTTTGATGTTTTGAGCATCAGCGATGCGTTGCTGCTATATTGGGGAATAATGTGCAAATTTTTGTAATAAGCATATGCACAGCACAATACAACGGATATAACAAACCAATACCACTTTGGCAGTATTTTCGACAAAATCTGTTTGTAGTCGAATGAGCTTTGTTCTGTATTGATTTGTTGGTTGTCCATATTACTTAAGTCTTGAAATCAGATAATATGTGGTAAGAGCCGAACTTACTATGCTGAGAATAGTTGTATAGTTTTTTAAACCGTTGGTAACGGCAGTAAAACGCTTTGGTTCGAGATAAACAATGTCGCCGGGCTGCAGATAAAACTGCGATGCTTCCATAATATGACGGTCGGTAACGTCGATATTGTAGAGCGAGTGTCCGCCGGGACTTTTTCTGATAACAATAATCTTTCGGCGTTTGGCGTCGTAATTGATGCCGCCGGTTTGGGCAATGGCTTCAAGAATATTAACGCTCGTTTTATCAAAATTGACCCTTGTGTTTTGCGATGCACCTATAAAATAAACGTCGAAATTGAGCAATTCGGTTGTTACCACTGCATCAATTAATTTGACGTCTGCCTGATTTTGAAGTGTACTACGCACTTGACTGATAGTTTTACCTTGAACCATCACATTGCCAAAAATAGGCAAAAGCACATAACCCGAATCGCTTACAGTATATCCGCCGCGACTTCTACGGCCATTGCTCGACGACATCGAGGGCTGATTGTTGCGCTCGGAAAACATCTGATTAATTTCACTATTGGTAGAAATCAGCGACACGCCAATAATGTCGCCCGGTTGAAGATGATAATCCTGAATGGAGTCGGTGTATTCGTGAGGCAACGGTGTTCGATCGTCAACCACATATCTGATATTGCGGTAGCACGATGTGTTGAGCATTGCCGCCATCAAAAATGCACATATATATATAAGGTGTCGCATATTTTTCATAGCCTAATTGTTTTTTTCGCTCTGCCTACGTTGACGAAGCGTGATGAAACTTTTTAAAGCGATAAAAAGCCAACCTAATACCGGCAAATACATTGCCAATACTATCGGACGTTTGCAAATTGTTTTAAAACAATTTTTCAACGAGAACTTTATAGTGCCGTGACCATTGGTTTCTTTGTAATTAACGTCAAAATAAGTCATTGCCAGCGGCCAAAATGCGGGAAAATATCTAAAAAACAGTCTTTTGTTTTTCCACATTGCTTTCAACAGTTCGCGAATGTTGTAGTATTTTTTGCCGTAAAGCTTTGATAATTCGGTAAGTTTTTCTTGCATCTGCACGCGAATTTTTTCGCCTATGGCTTTGAGGTCTTTTTGCGAAAGTTGGTCGTATGGCTTGTCGGTCATTTCGTAAGCCTTAATTCTGTCGCCAAGCACAAATGTGAGTTGCGATGGTAGCGAGGCATAAAAAATCCAAGGCTGAAAAATAGCGAGAAAAATCACCGGACCCACCGGGAAAAACGGCAAACCGATTTTTTTGCACAACTTGGTGAGCGGCTTAAAATTGTAAGCCAACGGATTGTTGTATTCGCCGTTGATGGTGTAAAAAGGTATAATGTCGGTTTTGTAGCGAATACTCATTCGCAAAAACGAGGTTTTGAAAGGCTGAAACTGATATTTTTTGTCAAACCCCTTGCCTATTCCTTCAATTCCTTCGGGAAAAATTAGAATGTTGTTTTCGTTGAGTTTCATTCCCGTTTCAAAATTGAGAAAAGTGGCATTGATACAACCAGCCTTCCACCAAAGACCGTCGATCATATAAGGGCACATATTGGGAAACTTGGTAAGCATCGGCGAAATCAATGCACGAATACTTGAAGCCGAATTTTTCAGTTTCTCAATTCCACGGCTTATAAAAGCTATGGCGTCCCAAGGAAATGCCATTCCCGAATGGTTGGTGGCAAAAATAAGAGGCGAATCGGGATTATTGCGCACGGGATAGTTTTCAAAACCGATAAACTTTGCCCTGTACCACACCTCACGTATGGGGTTGAGTATTTTTTCACAAAACAGTTCGGCATAGTTGTAATTATAACCCATAGAATAGGTTTGCCTATTACTTTCGATCTGTTCGTCAGAAATCAGAAATCTGTTTTTGGGTTCTGCTACCGCTACTGCTGTCTGGTTATACATTTCAGGTTTATATGTCTGCTTGTTCTTCGGGGTGCAAAGTTAGCAAATTAGAATAAAAAACAAACATTAAAGTGTAAAACCTAATATGGTAATGTCGTCGCTAAATTCTCCGTTGGCCCAATCCTCAAAGAAAGATTTGAGTTGCTTGCGTTGTTCGCTCATAGAGTAAATGGCGTTTTTAGCGAGCATTTTTTTAAAGTTTACAGCCATAAGTTTGTGATTGTTAGGACCTCCGATAAGACTTGTGCAACCGTCGGTATACATATATATCTTGTCGTCGGGACGAAGAGTAACCTCTTGACACGAGAAACGGAATTTATCGGGCAACATTCCAATAGAAACGCTGTCGCCAAAAAATTCGTTGCTATCGCCCTTTCGCACAATCACCACCGAACGACGGGCACTGGCAAAATATGCGGCTTCTTTTTTATAACTGTAAACAAATATTGACAAATAGATACCGTCGTCGCTGATTTTGCTGTCTTTGGCTATAGATTCTATTTGCGAAGCCATACGGTTAAGCACCTTGTGTGGCATAGGAATCGACTCCTCATCAAAATAGTTGTAAATAGTTTTGTCGAGAGTATACATCACAAGGCTCGACATAATAGCACCCGAAGCACCATGAGCATTACAGTCGCCCACAGCCACAAGCACGTAGTTTTCGGTATGCTTTACATAATAGAGGTCGCCGCTAATCTGATCCTTAGCAAGCGAAAGATAGAAAAAGTCGGAAAAACCAGTTTTTGTAGGCATTCCCGCAATAGTAAGAGTTCTTTTGAGCGAAGAAGCAAACTCCACGCTCTCGGTAAGCAGTCGGTTGGTGTTTTGCAGTTCTTTATTGCTTGTCATCATCTGATGATAGAGGTCTTCAAGTTGCGATTTATGAAGTTTAAGCGCAGTAGCTTGTTCCTCAATCTGCGATTTCTGCACAAGAATTTTGGTGTTTTTCATCTCCATCTCCTTGTTTCGGTCAGAGAGCTGAAGGTTGAGCACGTTGACGTTTTCTACCTGAATGGCAATTTCCTCTTTTTGTTTTTGAAGCTCCTCGTTTTTTTTCTGCATCTCGTTGTGCTGCTGTTCAAGCAGTTTGTTAAGAGTCTGCAACTCGTTTTGCTGAGTAAAAAACTTGTCGATTTGATTTGACAAAATACCAAATTCGGTTGGGTTGGTCTTCATTGGTTTCACAATTTCGGAATCTTGATCCTGAAATGCCACACCTATTTTCTTTAGCGGGCCCAAAACCCTTATTTTGATATAGATAATCAACAATATAAACACGAAAATACAGAAACTTGAAACACCTATAAACACAGGCACAAAATTGTCGAAAAGTTTCTGTACCTCATTGTCAGAAATAAAATACATATACGACACGGCATTGCCATAAAAATTGTTGAGCGGTTCGTAAGTAATAATTTGATTCTGATTGTTCTTTTTATTACGCTGAATAAGATCTTCAACGGCAGTTAATTCAACCACCTTGCCCACACGGATATTACCGAGCGACTTGCTGTAATCTATCAAAAGCGAATCGCTTACCTGACACGCCATAACAAGGTAGCCCACCTCTTTTTCCTTACGGGTAAGAATATCGGCACTACTAACAATGCCTGCCAAATAATATTGAAAAAGGTTGTCTTCTTCATCAAGGTAGAAAAATTCGCGATAGCAAGTGTCGGCAAAATTTGATTCAAGTTCGCTCCTTTTAAAAGTAAAGAACTCCGAAAATTCAAACAACGGATCCCGGCGTTCGAATCTCACCTTACCATTGAGATCAATCACCTGCAAACAAGCCGCCTTATACGATTCGAGCATATAGCCGATTTCCTCCTCGATCCACTCCTCGTCGGGTTCGCTGAGGTATGATTTCAAATCGTCCCACGCGGAGTTTTCGAGAATTACCTTGTGGTTTACGTCCTCCTTGGAACGGAGAATGCGTGTAATAAGGTTGTCGCGCTGCTCCAACTCCTGAGCAAACAGTTTGTCGTTGTTATCTTTCTGAAACAGATAATACGCCACAAGAATGGCGGCAAGCAAAATAGTGCCTATAAGTGTGATGGCCATTACGCCAGTTTGTACCGACCTGTATTTCATATTAAATCAATTTCTAACTTGGTTTTTACAATCCGTATAACAATAACGGTGCAAATATCCCGTCTTTCAGTCTACAAATATACAAATTTTTATTCTTTTTTCGCAAATTATAACAGATAATTCGGAAAATAAAATTACCTTTGCCCCTGATTAATCTGCCGTATGGCGCATTTATTTATTATAACTAAGCGAAACATAAACTTTTAGCATAAAATGGGTATACTTTCAGGTTTCTTGAAAAAATTTTTCGGAGACAAATCAAGTAAAGATATTAAGAAGATTCTCCCGATATTGGAGCAAATCAAACAGGAATACGCGTCGTTGCAATACCTCGACAACGATCATCTCCGCGAGCGCACACAACAATTGCGCCACCAAATTGCAAAGGCTATTGAGCCTACAAACAACAAATTAGAATCGTACCGCAAAGAATTAGAGAGTCCCGAGCCGCTGAGTGTTAAGCGTCAGGAGGAACTCTACGACGAAATAGATGCTTGCGAAAAAGAAATCGACGAAATTGTAAAAGAGCAATTAGACCAGATTTTGCCACAAGCATTTGCCATCATCAAAGATACAGCTCGCCGTTTCAAAGAGAACGAAACAGTAGAAGTAACTGCCACAGATATGGACCGCGACATTGCTGCCAACAACGAAGCTGTGGTAATCGAAGGCGACAAAGCTATTTATCACAATGCTTGGTATGCAGGCGGCAACCTTATTAAATGGGATATGGTACACTACGATGTACAGCTCATCGGCGGTATCGTACTTCACCAAGGCAAAATTGCCGAAATGGCCACCGGCGAAGGTAAAACTCTCGTGGCTACATTGCCGGTATTCCTCAACGCATTGTCGGGACGTGGCGTTCACGTGGTAACAGTAAACGATTACCTTGCAAAACGTGACTCGGAATGGATGGGTATGCTTTACCAATTCCACGGTCTCACAGTTGACTGTATCGACAAACACCAGCCCAACACATT
>JAEEGL013968387.1_pt1 | contig 23805 bp, 23 predicted proteins | sample 9134231 | NCBI WGS metagenome assembly JAEEGL01 (sample SAMN16246548, study PRJNA631951) | gut metagenome | biome: gut microbiome; feature: rumen; material: fiber-attached | host: Bos | place: Iran: Karaj | collected 2018-10 | reverse complement strand
GGTCTAATCTTATCTACAGCAATCATTCTTCTTACTTCACCATGTAAGATTTCATCTAAAGTATATTGAACATGCTTTAAATAATTTTCTTTAGCTTCTGTATCAACAACCTTGATTCCGCCAACTTCCTTAATGAATACTTTTTCATCAAAGTGAGCAATAGTTTCAGCATTAACTGCATCAATTGCAGCATAACGTTCAAGCTTATCCTCAACTCTAATAGCTTTAATTAATTTTTCTTCAGCATATTCCTTAACTTGTGCTTCAATTTCAGGATCAACATGGAATAATTCTACTTGATATTTTTCTTTTCCACATTCTTTTACAATTTCTTCTTGGAATTCACAAAGCTTGATAATTTCAGCATGACCAAACTTTAATGCTTCCCACATATCATCTTCAGATACGAATTTAGCACCAGCTTCAACCATGTTGATAGCTTTCTTAGTACCAGCAACTGTTAAATTAATTTCTGATTTTTCTAATTCTTCAGGTGTTGGGTTAATAATTAATTTACCATCAACCTTACCAACAACTACACCAGCGATAGGTCCTTCAAAAGGAATATCAGAAATCATTAATGATAATGATGAACCTAACATAGCTGCCATTGCAGTTGAACAATCAGGATCTGATGATAAAACTGTATTTACAACTTGTACTTCATTTCTAAAACCATCTGCAAAAAGTGGTCTGATAGGTCTATCAATTAAACGTGAAACTAATGTTTCATGCTCACTTGGTCTACCCTCTCTTCTTAAGAATCCTCCAGGAATTTTACCTGCAGCATATAATTTTTCTTGGTATAAAACCATTAATGGGAAAAAGTCGGCAGTTGATGCTACATTATTAGAAACAGATGCTGATAAAACTGTACTTTCTCCGTAAGATACTAAACATGCACCAGATGCTTGCTTAGCAACTTCGCCAATTTCAACTACTAATGGACGTCCAGCCCAATTGTAGCTATAGCGTTTTACTTCACTCATATTTTTTCTCCTTAAAAATTTTCTTCTTTTTTTCTATTATTCAACATTACTATTATATCATAATAGTTTGATAAATCTACTAAAAAAATCAAAAAAAAGAGGTCTCGAAAAAATCGAGACCTTAATAATTACTTTCTTAAGCCTAAGCTCTTTACTAATTCTTCATAAGCATGTAAGTCATTGTTCTTTAAATAAGTTAATAAACTTCTTCTATGACCAATCTTCTTCATTAAACCACGCTTAGAATGGAAATCATGAATATGAGTTTGGAAATGAACATTTAATTCATTGATTTCAGCTGTTAATAAAGCGATTTGAACTTCAACTGAACCAGTGTCCTTTGCATCCTTACCATACTTTTTGATGATTTCTTGTTTAACTTCTTTTGTTAACATTTTTAGTATCCTCCTAATTTAAAATATACACGTTTATCTAAGATATGGATGAAGGATTTTTCCAATATCTGGGATAACGCCTTTAATATATTAACATAAACTTATTTCAATTGCAAATATTTTATTAAATATTATTAAACAAGCCATGTAATAAATCTAATAACTGTACATATAATTACAATTGCATATAAAGCATCTATAATATAACTATATATTTTAATTGCTTTATATGGATTTTTTCTTTGTAAGAATGATAATAATAAACCAACAAGTGATGCAGCAAATACACCAATTGCAATCATTACCATAAATATTAATGCGAATGCTGCTCCTACTGCACCAGCAATACCTGCAGCTACATTATCATTTGGAACATTTTCTTTTAATTGATTTTTATCAAACCCAATAATCATGAAAAAGAAAATTAAAACTAAAATTAAAGTTGAGATAATTGTTAAAGCTAATCTTTTACTTGGCTTTATAATTTCACCATTCTCCATTAAAACTCAATCCCTTCAATTAATTTATCTGAATTTAGCTTTAAGTAGATTGATAAAACCATAATACCAATTAATACTAAAGCAATTCCAAATATTTGAGATGCGATTGGATGTAAGAATGCTAAACCAATCATTCCACCACTTAATAAAAACATTATTCCCCAGTCAGCAAATAATGCTATATATGATGCTGATGAATGCTTTACACAATCCATTTCATTTTTCCAGTCAAATTTATAATGCTTTAAATTAATAACTAAGCCTAAAAGTGATGCAAAAATAACAAATAATAATGGTAATAAATAAATTGTAATTATACTCATTATATTTAAGCTAACTAATGCTACTATAACAGTTGATGCTATTAATGAACAAATACCTAAAACTAATGATGATAACAATACTTTTGAAAATATATATTTTTTATAATCAATAGGAAGTGATTTAACAATCCAAAATGAATTTCCTTCAATTGAAATACTAATAGCTGCTGGAGTTTGAATACCAACACCAAATATAATCGCAAATGAACCAAAATATAAATAAGGCTTTATTAAATCAAATGTTTTAGGATCCATTGGCATTACCTTTAATCTATCACCAACACTTATAGCTAAAACAACTGCGAATAATATAGCACAAATACCACTTGATACAGTATTTATAAAATAATATTTAGAACCAAAATATTTTTTACATTCAGTTTTAAATAAAGTACTAAATTGGCCTTTAACAGCTAATTCCTTCTTAACGTAAACTGTATTTGATTTATATGTATTAATAACCTGATGAACATATGAGAATAATTTAGCAATAAATAATATTACTAAAACAGATAATAGTATATTTCCACCAACGAATACTAATAAATATAATGGATTATTCGTATATGCTAAATCAACTAATAAAAGTGATGGATTCATATACTTAATAGTATTATATAAACCTAAATATGTTGTTTGAAGTGCTTCTAAAGCTTCTTCTCCTTCAGCGGCAGCTCTTCCTCCAGCTGATGATGAAAAGCTAATCGTAAATGATAAGAAAAAGATTCCTGCAAATAATAACAAATAAAAGAATATATTAATTATATTACCAAATTTATATCTATCAGCAACTAATGTTACAAATAGTGAAAATAATAAAGCAATAGCCATTGGTAAGGCAGGTAGGAATACTAATAACAATAATGCTAATAAGAATCCTAAGAAGTTTTGATATAATATTAAAACAACAATACCATTTGGAATCATTAAGACTGCTGAATATAATAATTCAACAATATATAAGCTAAATAATTTAGATGATAATATATGGCTTTTTTTAATAGGCATTGTGCTAAGCATATCATAATCCTTACCAATAAAAATACCTTTTATTTTAAATAAAGATGTAGTTAATGTAAGCATTGATGCGAATGCTGCAAAAAATACAACAGGCATGTAATAAGCTAAATTTGCTATTTTAAACATACCGACATATATAAAGTTATAAACAAATGAAATAAATGTAAAGAAGATTGCAAATACGATAAAGAATGCTAAGAAAGTTTGGGCTTTTTTATTTTCTTTAAATTTTCTTTTATCAAAGGTTCCTTTTAAATCTACCTTTACTAATTCTAAAAAAGCATTCATTATTCAAAAAGCTCCAAGAATTTATCTTCTAATGATTCATCGCCCTTTATTTCTTCTGTTAAACCAGATGTAATTATTTTTCCATCCTTAATTATCGCAATCTTATTACAGAATTTTTCAACAACCTCTAGAACATGTGAAGAAAAGAAAATCATCTTTCCATTAGCACATAAATCCTTTAAAATTTCTTTTAAATCATGGCTAGCCTTAGGATCTAATCCTACAAATGGCTCATCTAAAATAATTAATTTAGGGTCATGAATTAATGCTCCTATTAAAGATATTTTTTGCTTCATACCATGTGAATATGCCTTAATTGGATCAGCTAAGCGCTCCTTAATTCCAAATTGAATTGCATATTTGTCAATTAATTCATTTTTAATAGAACCAACTCCATAAATATTGGCAATAAAATCTAAATAACCAATACCAGTTAAATGCTCATATAAATCTGGATTATCAGGTACATAAGCAATTTGCTTTTTAAATGCGATTGGGTCTTCCTTTAATGTTTTACCATCAAGAAGAATTTCACCTTGTTCAAAGTTATGAATACCAACAATACATTTAATTGTTGTTGATTTACCAGCACCATTAGGTCCTATAAAACCATAAATATCTCCTTCTTCAATAGTTAGATCTACGTTTTCAATTGCTTTTTTATGAGATCCCTTGTAAGTTTTTGAAACTCCTTTAATTTCTAACATGTTTTACTCTCCTTATATTATTATTTTGTATAATTTAAATCTCCAGCATATTCTAAGCATAAAGATTTATCAGCTTTTAATTGCTTTTCTAATTCATTAACAGAATCAAATCTTTTTTCATCCCTTATTCTTTTAATGAAATATACTTCTATATTATCTCCATAAATATCATCATCTAGACCAAAGATATTAACCTCTAATCTTACCTTATCCTGATAATCAACTGTAGGATTATGACCGATATTAGCCATTCCTAAATAAGGTACTCCTTCAACAATAACATTTACAAAATAAACACCATTTTTTGGTAAATAAAAGTTTTTATAGTCAACATTAGCTGTAGGATAACCAATTAATCTTCCATTTTGAAGACCATATATTACATTTCCTCTTATTGAAAATTGACGTCCTAACAATCGATTAGCTTCTTCAATTTCTCCTGTTGATAAAAGCTCTCTTATATATGTAGATGAAACCCTTATATCACCTAAAACATATTTTTTTATTTCATAAAACTCAAATTCCTTTGCTAAATCAGAAATATTACCTTCAGCACGTCTTCCAAAAGTAAAATCATATCCACAAACGCAAGCCTTAATATTCAGTTCATGCATTGCATTTAAAAATTCTTCCTTTGGCATTTGAGCAATTTCTTCATTAAATTCAACAACTATTAAATAGTCAATTCCCATCTTTGATAAAATATCACATTTTTTCTCCAAAGGAGTAATTAATGGATAATTTGGTATTTTCTTTAAAAAAACAGATGGATGAGGATAAAAAGTTAATACTGCTGATTTAAGATTATGCCTTTTAGATTCTTCAATTAATTTTTGATGTCCTAAATGGACACCATCAAAATTACCTATTGCGGCACAAACAGGCTCAGGCAATGATATAAATTTTTTATCTTTAATATAAATTGATTTCATCAAAACCACACTCCCTAAAATATGATTAATGGTTTATATTTATATTTTTCGTATGGCTCATACATTGCTATTATACCACTTTTAGATTTTACATAAAAGATTTCATCAAGTTTTGCTTGTCTTTCATCAAGTATTACACCATTTAAAACTAGTTTTGCAATATAATCACTAACTTCTATAATAGGTGCTTTAAACATTTCAAAAATTGATATTATTTTATCTTTATTTAAATCTTCTATTTTAATAGAATCATCAATACTAAATTCACCAGATTTAGTTCTTCTTAATTCCTTCAAAATAGCACAACCACCTAATAAGATACCTAAATCTCTAGCAAGGCTTCTAATATAAAATCCTTTTGATACATGTAGCATTATATCTATTTCATAATGATTATTTATAAATCTTAAATCAGATTTAATTTCATAATCATATAATGTTACATCTCTTTTTTCTATTTTAATATCAATATTTTTTCTTTGATATTCATATAGCTTCATACCATTTATTTTAATTGCAGATGTCATTGGTGGAATCTGCTTTTTTTCTTCTTTTAATTTATCTAAAGCATTTTTAATCTCTTCTAATTTAGGCTTCATTTCAATTTCATTTGAAATATTACCACAGGTATCTAAAGTATCTGAATCAAGACCAAAAACAATTGTTGCAAGATATGTTTTATCATGCTTATCTAAATATTTAATTAATTTAGTAGCTTTTCCTATAGCGACAACCATTACACCTGTTGCGTTAGGATCTAAAGTTCCATTATGGCCTATTTTAGATATATTTAAAGCTTTCTTTATTTTATTTAAGGCTGTTTGAGATGTAATTCCTTTTGGCTTATCTAAAATTATAAATCCGTCCATAATCTTTCTCTCCTAATATTTCTTATAATGAAGAATACTGCCCCTATTAATACTCCTATTTGAGCAAATAAATATGTCATCCATAAGCCATCAAGCTTTAAAAAAGGACACAATATTAAATAAAATAAAGGTGTTAATATTAATGGCTCTAATATAGTTAATAAATTAGATCTTAATCTATCACCAACTGAATATAAATAAGAACAAATTGGTTTAATTAAAGCTGTAAGTAAGAATCCAATTAAATAATATATTAAGCCATCATTATAATAAATTCTTGCTTGATAAGATAAATTATATAAATCTTCTAAATTTGTTTTAAATAAATAAAATAAGGCAACAAATAAGCCACATAATATAAAGCTAAATAAAATACATCCATTTAGCATTTGATGATTTATTTTATGATTTCCATTTGTCGAATTATATGAAAATAAAGGTTGAATAGCATCACCTGATGCTTGAGCTGTTGCGGCAATAATATATAACAAATAAGAAAGTAATGTATAAGCTGCAACTGCTTCATCTCCTCCATATTTTATGCATAAATAATTTGTTATTATCAATATGAATGCATATGAATAATTTAATATGAATGGTGATATTGATGCTAAATATAAATTCTTAATTAATTTTTTATTTAAAATTGGTTTATTTAATTCTTTAAAATAAAAAATAAAACAAATAATTGTTGCGAAAGCCAAAGAAATAATAGATGCTAGGGCTGCACCCCATAAATTAAAATCATAAACAATAATGAATATATAATCTAATAATAAATTAATTAAAATTTCAACAATTGAAGCAATAGTTGCAATTCTTATCTTATCACTATTTTTTAATAATTGAGGTAAGCTTATACCTAAAAATTCAAAAGGAGCACCAATTAAAATTATTTTTAAATAATCAAATCCATATTTTAACGCATCATTTGACGCACCAAATAATATTAATAAGGGCTTTGATAAGAAAAAGAATACAATTCCTGCAATTATTGAAGTTATTAAAATTAATAATAAAATACCAGATTTAGCTTTATTAGCCTCAGCTTCCTTATTTTCTCCTTTAAGCCTAGATATATAAATACCACCTGATATACCTAAAGCCATCCCAAAGGCTTGAAATAAGGCTGTTATTGGCCAGCTTAGATTAATTGCTGATAAACCAACATCTCCAAGCTTAGAACCAATAAACATTCCATCTACTATAACAAATGAATTAATAAATAAAGATGTAATAATAGTTAATGATAAATATCTAAAGAATTTTTTCTTCATATATTATCATCTCTTGTTCTTATTATCATTATTCTTCCCTTAAGGGATATTATTCCATAATCATCAATTATTTCATTTGATACACCTAAAGGATTATCAGTTTTTAAATTATAATTATCCAAATCATATTTAAAGCCTTTTAATGAAATAAAAGTATCATTATCTAAAGAAAAAATAGATATATATTTATATTCTTCATCTTTTTTTATTTTTAAATCCTTACTAGATGAAAAAATAATTGAATAATCATCCTTAATAACTAAATTAGGGAATTTTTTTAAATATATTAGCATTGAAATAAAATGTTCTATTCTATTTCCTTTAATTCCACCTAAGATTAAGATTTCATCATAATCCTTTACTAAATTTAAGGCATGTTCTGTATCTGTGTCATCCTTTATTGGATTTAGCTTAACAACCTTTGTTGTATTTTTTATTAATTCATATTCTTTTTCATTTATTGAATCAAAATCACCAACTGCTAAATCCATCTTAATATTGTTATTTAGACAAAATAAAGCACCCTTATCGACTCCAATTACATATGAATCAATAAAATCATTTTTATTCAATTTATAATTATTACCGATAAAAAGTACTGCCTTCATAAATTATTTTAAGAATACAACGGTAACACCGTTTAATCCTTCTCCTTCTTTTCCATATCTATAGCTCTTTACAAAGCTACAATTCTTTAAATATTCTTGAACAGCTTTTCTAATTGCACCTGTACCAAATCCATGAATAATTGTTACAGATTCTAAATTACCTAATAATGCTTGATCTAAATATTGATCCATTAAAGGCTTAACCTCTTCATATCTTTTTCCTCTTAAATCTAAAGATAGGCTTGCATGGCTTGCAGGATTATATCCTGATAATTTAGTTTCCTTAACTGGTTTTGGCTTTGGTTTAGCTGAAAGCTTAAGCTCTGATGATGTAAATTCCATCGCGAATTGTCCGACATTAACAACATATTTATCTTTTCTTTTCGCTGAAATTGTACCATATTTTTCATAAGATTTAATAAATACATAATCTCCAACCTGGAATTCATAATCATCTAGGTTTTCTACATCTATTTCTTCTAATGATTTAACCTTATGCTTTAAAGATGCCATTTCGTGCTCTTTAAATTCAATAGAAGACATATTTTTAATTTCTTCAATTAATTTTTTAGAATCTTCTTTTGTTTTAGAAATAATATTATTAGCTTCTTCCTTTGCTTTTGAAATAATAGCATCAGCCTTATTTTGAAGTCTAATTCTTTCTGCTTTAGCATCTTCTAATTCTTTATTCATCAAAGCTTCTTTTCTATTTATTTCATCTTCTTTTTGTCTTATTTTAGTTAATTCTTGTTCTAAAGAAGACATAAATTCAGCTGAATTAGATGTATTTGATTCCAATTCTTCTTTTGCTTTAGAAATAATTTGATCATTTAAGCCTAATCTTTTAGCAATTTCAATCGCATTAGATTTACCAGGTATACCTAAAAGTAATCGATATGTAGGCATTAATGTATCAGCATTAAATTCAACTGATGCATTGCATACCTTAGGATTATTATATGCAAATGTTTTTAATTCAGAATAGTGAGTTGTTGCGATAACCTTAACATTTCTTTCTAATAAATAGCTTATAATAGCAACAGCTAGACTAGATCCTTCCTTAGGGTCTGTACCTGAACCTAATTCATCAAATAAAACTAATGATTTATCATTGATTTTGTCTATTGTTCTAACTATTTTAGTCATATGGGCTGAAAATGTTGATAATGATTGCTCAATTGATTGCTCATCACCAATATCAACTAATATATTTTCAAAATAGCCAAATATAGATTGATTTGATGCAGGAACAAATAAGCCTAAATAAGCCATTAAATGAAGTAAACCTACTGTTTTTAAGGCAACAGTCTTACCGCCTGTATTTGGACCTGTAATAATAATTGAATCAAATTTATTTCCTAATTCAATATCAATAGGAACAACCTTATCCTTATCAATTAAAGGATGCTTTGCTCTTTTAATATCAAATTTTTGTTCATTTATGATATTTGCTTCTTCATAATTTAATTCACGTCCCATTAAGGCTTTAGCAAAAATTAAATCAAGATTTGTAACTGCTTCAAAAGATTTTAATAATGATTCTGCCTCAGCAGCAACAAGAAGCGTTAAATTCTTTAAAATAATTGCTACCTGACGCTTTTCTTCTGCCTGATATGATTCAATTTGATTTGAAATTTGAACGCATGAATCAGGTTCTATATAAGCTGTTGTATTAGAGCTTGATAAATCATGAACAATTCCACCAAAGCTATTTTTATATTCTATTTTTACAGGAAGACACATTCTACCATTTCTAATAACAATTAATTGATCAGAAAGCTTTGAGCTTTGAGTTACTAATAATTCATTCATTTTACTTCTTAATTTATTTTGATATGAATTAATATTTCTTCTTGCCATAAATAATTCTTTAGATGCATTATCAACTACTCTTCCATCTGGTGAAATTGACATTGTAATTGAATTTTTTAAATTATTTAAAGGGTTTAATTCATTTAAATAAAGCTTTAAATTTTCTGTATTAACTTTTATATCATCTAAAGTTTTAAAATATCTAATAATGTTATTTATATTATCAATTAATAAAGCTATTTCCAATAATTCATTTTCAGATAAAATAGCTCCTATTTCGGCTCTTTTTATTGAATCATTAACATTTATATTAGATATTTGAATATCTCCATATTTAACAATAGCTTGGAAAGCTTCTTTTGTTTCATTATTTAATTTAATAATTTCTTCATAAGAATTTAAAACATCAAGATTTAAAGCTATTTTTTTAGTGTAATCAGATTTGCAATAATTAGCTAAAATATCTTTAATTTTATTTAATTCTAATAATATATTATCGTACATAAAAACTCCTAAAAATAGTAAAAAATATAAGCATTTCGCCTATATTTCATTAATTTTATCAAATAATTCAGGCTTTTCTTTCAAAGCAACATAAGGAATTACATTAGCACCATAAACATCAGTTTCAGGTCTAACAAAAATCATTTCACATTCATTGATATATTTTAATAATGATGTAGCTGTTGGATAAATTAAATATAATTTTTTAGCTTTAGGATCTTCTATATCCAAACGCATTAATTTATCAACATATGGTACAAAATTCATTGAATTATCATTAAATGATTTTCTTATTTGCCACTTAACTGAATTATTTATACAAATCTCATAAGCTCCAAAATTTGGAACTATTTGAACATAATAATTATATTTTGGTGTTTTAAAAATATAATCATAAGGCTCTTTAGATGTAATACGCTCTATTTTATATTCATCGGCTCTTGATGGTTTTATTAAAGATTCTAAAACTTTTTCACAATCAGCATACATTTTAGAATTACGCCAGCTCTTAAATATATTATATGTAATAATTAATACTGTAACTAAAAAGATTATTACAGCAAATGATATTATGATTATAATAATTACTCTATCCATAAGCTAGCTCCTTTTCTTAAAATAATAAATAATTCCATAAATGATTAATACTGAATAAATACAAGTTGATGAAATTATAAAAGCTATTGCGGTATAAATAAATTTATAATTTTCTTTATAAACGCCAAACATCAAAAACGAAAAACCAAATATTAATAATACAAATGCTAATAAAATTAAGCCAGGAATTAAAATTTGTTTGTTTAAAGGATTAATTATTTTTTTCATGTTCAGTGACACACTCATTAATTCTTTGTTCAACTAAATGACCAATTTCAGTTGTATTTAAGCCACTAAATTCCTCTGGCATAATAGGCTTTAAATAATGAAGCTCTATTTTAGCATGTTGATACCATTTTTTATTAATAAGCTTTGATGAACCTAAAATACATAAAGGTACAATAGGAACATTAGCCTTTACAGCAACCTTATAAGCACCAGCTCTTAAATTAACCATTTCTTCTGTTTCTCTAGATTTAACTCCACCTTCAGGGAAAATGATATAATTTAGCTTATATTCATTTATATTTTTAATTGCTTTTAAAATTGATTTAATTGCTTCTCTATCATTTTCTCTATCGATAGGTAGGGCTTGATAACCTTCTCCTAAAGCTTTCATAATCTTATTTTGAAATAATGATTTTTTACCTAAGGCTGTAGTGTAGCCTTTAGCTGTAAGATAGGCAAAAACGACATCCCAATTTGATTTATGGTTACCATAAATTGTATAAGCTCTATCCTTAAATAAATTTTCTTTACCATAAACATTAAGCTTTATATTAAATAATAATAAGCTAAATCTTAAAGCTCTTTTTAAAACAAATTGTTTATATCTTCTATTAGGCTTAGTTTTTGCTTGAATTAAAACAAATGCATAATGATATAAAATAATTAATAATAAAGCAACTATTAAAGCAATTGGTACCCATAAGAAGAAAAACCAAGGACTCAATGGAATTAAAAAGCCTAAGCAAGATAATAAAGCTGTTAATATAATAATTAACAATAACATCAACATAATATTACTTCCTTTCAAAACAAGTATATCTTACCTGTTCTGTTTTCTTTTCAAAAATTAAATTATATTTTGAATAATCAATTTGAGGAAAATAGGCATCTCCCTCATGCTTACCTTGAATGAAAGATATATATAATCTATCTGCAAATGGTAAGCTTAATTTATAGATTGTAGCTCCACCACAAACCCATAATTCATCCTTAAAATCTTTTAAAAATGAAATTAAATCAGGAACAATTGTAGCATCATCAAGCTTAATATCATTGATAGATGCAACATATATTTTTCCATAAGGTAAAGGCTTATCCTTATAATAACCTTTTAATGAATAATAAGTTGCCTCACCCATTAAAACTGTTTTACCTTTTGTATGTTCCTTATAATATATTAAATCTTCTTTGCAATGCCAAGGAATTCTATTTTTATATCCAATGATATTTTCCTCATCCATTGCCCATATCATATTAATCATATTAAACTGCAACCTTTCCTTTGATTCTTGCATGTGGATTGTATCCTTCTAATGTAAAATCATCAATCTTAAAATCATAAATTGATTTAACATTTGGATTAATTTTCATTGTAGGTAATTCTCTAGGTTCTCTAGTTAATTGTAAATTAATTTGATCTACGTGATTTGAATAAATATGTGCATCACCAAATGTATGAACAAATTCACCAGCTTCTAATCCACATACTTGGGCAATCATCATTGTAAATAAAGAATAAGATGCAATATTAAAAGGAACTCCTAAGAATACATCTGCAGATCTTTGATATAATTGACAAGATAATTTACCTTCATTTACATAAAATTGCATGAATGAATGACATGGAGGTAAAGCCATTTGATCAACTTCACATGGATTCCATGCAGAAATAATTAATCTTCTTGAATTAGGATTTGTTTTAATTTGATTAATTAGATTTTCTAATTGATCTACTCCCTCTTCATTAAAGTTTCTCCATTGTCTTCCATAAACAGGGCCTAATTCACCATAAACCTTAACAAATTCTGAATCCTTATCAGCCTCTTTAATCTTAGCTGCAAATTCTTCTATAGTTTCACCCTTATAATCCTTTGATAAAGTGTAATTTTTATATGCCCAGTCATCCCAAATATGTACATCATTATCCACTAAATATTTAATATTTGTATCACCAGCAATAAACCATAATAATTCATGGATTATACCTCTTAAAAAGACTTTTTTAGTTGTTAATAAAGGAAAGCCCTTTTGTAGGTCAAAACGCATTTGATAACCGAAAATAGAATATGTACCTGTACCTGTTCTATCATCCTTCCAATGGCCTTCATTTAATATTTTTTTACATAAATCTAAATATTGTTTCATAGCTATTCATCCTTATTATAATAATCTTTTATTATTATATAATAAATAGTTTTAAAAGAAAAGAAATTAAAGAAAAAAAAGAAGCTAGCAAACTAGCTTTCTTCTTCTGTTTCTTTATCAATTGGTAAATTTGTCCGAGATCCGTATTCATAAGAAACAATTCTTTCGCCTACTAGGTTATGATAAATGGCTTTTTTACCATCACCTAATTCTACTTCTATAGGTGCCAATCTTCCTTTAATTCCAACCTGTCTTCCTTTTTTAAAGGTAGTTGCTGCATATTCAGCTAAATAATCCCATAAGCTTAATTTTAAGGTATCGTATGAATATTCACCATTAATATTTTTGAAAGGGCGTTGTACTCCGATTAATAAATTTACAACCTTTTTCCCTTCACCTAAATCCATTAAGACTGGTTCATTTTGAAGAATGCCATGTATTAGAAAGTAATTGTACATAAGATTCCTCCTTTCTATCTGGCATATTATCACAATTATAATTTTTTTAAAAATTGCATTTTTTGAGACAAGTTTTAATAATTTATTTAAAAAAAGAAAAAAAGATATTTTTTTTATATTATTTATAAAAATAAAATAGAAATTTATAATAAAAAAATAAAAAGGCTCAATTTTTGAGCCAATTTACATAATTTTTAATTTTTTTTAGAAATGATTGAAGATATTTTAGCATTTTTAATAGATTCAATATATCTATTGATATCAGATACCTTTAAATTTATTAATTCATCATTCATTTTAATATAATCAATATCTTCTAAGCTTAAGCCTAAAGCTTTATCTCCTAAAGGCTCAATTGAATCTTCCTCTAAGATATATTTAGCCTTTAATCTCTTTAAATATATTTCTAATAAATCCTTTTTTAAATCTTCAAATTTTAGATTTTTTATACTTTTTCTTACAATTTCATCGACCTTTAAAGGATCATCTGTTGTAAAAGATAACATTATATAAGATGTATTAGTAGCCGTATTAACATTAAAATCTATATCATTTGATAATAAATTTTCATTATCTAATTTTTGATATAATTTATCATTAACATTTAACAATGCTTCAAACACACCTAATAGTAATTCACATGAAATAGGATCTTTATTTGTAACATCATCTAATCTTAATACAATTGAAATTTCTGTTTGGGTAATTTTTTCATTCACAAAATAGGAAATATTAGATTTAGGTTCTAAGCTTGTTATAGATGATAATTTAACTGCATTAGAATCACTATATTGATATTTTTTTAATTCATTATCAATAAATGAAAATAATTCATTTGGTTCTATATCACTAACAACACATAAAACAGTATTTTTAGGCGTATAAAAAGCATTATATGCTTGATATAAATCTTCTTTCGTAATTGATTTTATATCTTCTTCTGTACCTAAAATTAGTTTAGAATAATCATCATCAGGATATACTTCTTCTAATATTTTATTTGAATATAAATATCCTACATCATCCATATTCATCTTTAATTCTGAATTGATAATATCTTTTTCAGATTCTACATTTGAATCTGTAAAGTAAGGATTATAATACATATTTATAAGCAATGATAAAGGATTTTTTAAATCATCATTAGTTTGAAAATAATAAACAGTTTTATCATTTGTTGTATAAGCATTTGATGAAGCATTCATTTTAGTAAATTTTGAAAATGCATCAAAGCCTTCCTTTTGTGCAAATAATTTATGTTCCAAAAAATGGGCAATACCAGGTTTTAATTTAAAAATATTACCATTTTCTTCATATGTTAAATTGCTAGCACCGAATTTAACTCCAATTCCTGCATAGCTTTTAACATATCCTTCTTTTTTAATTAAAATTATTTCCATTCCATTTATGGAAGTATGCTTAAAATAATTATTCATTAACATCGCCTCCATAAACATATACTAATTTCTTTTCTATTTTAGAATAAGCATCTTTAATATCATCCATAGTTAATGAATCTATTATTTTAACTTCTTCTTTAATAATAGGTGTATTTTTAAAATAATTTTTAGTTAAAAATTCATTATATAATGTATAAATATAATCATATTTATCCTTATAATACATCTTATAATATTCTTTTTTCTCATCTAAATTAAAATCAATTAATAAATTATTAAATATATTATCAATTTCATTTATAACCTTTGATACATCTTTTTTATTTATAATTGCATGAACTAAAATAATACCAGATGCTGCCATATAGGTTGATGATATAGAATAACAAAGTCCAAGCTTTTCTCTTATTATTTCAAATAATTTTGAATTTGAGGCACCACCAAAATGATGATTAATTAAAGATAAGGCTTCAGATAATTTTGAATCTGTAAAAATAAATGGATCATATATTATAAATAAATGTGCTTGTTTTGTATCACCTTTAGCTTCTATATATGGTAAATGATTTATTCTTTCTTTAAAAAAATAATCATTTTTTATTTTTAAAGTTGAATTATTAAAAGCTTTAATATCTTTAACATCACCTACTGCATAAGATATTTTTTCATCATTTAAAGTAGATAAATAATATTGATATAAATCATTTATTTTTATTTTTTCTAATTCTTCTAATGACCCTGTTGAATTAAAAGCTCTAGTTGTACCTTTAAAATAAGCATCAATTAATCCATCATAAGCTTTTTTATCACTTTCATCTTCATATAATAAATTTGATGCATAAAATTCTTTTGCTTTATTAAATATTTTTAAATCAAATTTATTATTTTTTATTAATGGTTTAGTTATATCATTAAATGATTCTTCTAATAATTTAATATTATATTCCTCATCAGATAAATATTTAGGGTCAATCGCAGACATACTATAAGATATTATAGATTGATTACCAAATGTTGATAAATTAACTCTATATTTTAAATCATAATTTTTAGATAAAAAATAATCGAATTTTTCAATTGAATCATATTTTTCATTAGCTAAAGACAAATAATAGCATAATAAATTTCTAATTGTTTGATCACTAGGAATTATTTTTCTTATTGATTGTTTTAAAAATACAATTCTATGGAATTTTTCAGTTTGTAATAAAAAATCCATTTTATCACTCTCACTTTAAAAAGGGCTCAAAAGAGCCCTTTAATTTATTTTTTTGCTAAACCTAAAGCAATCTTGAACATATTATTTAAGCCAGTTTGTCTAACTTCAGCAGAAACAATATCGCTTGATACAAATGAATCAGAAATAGTTAATAAGCAAGCTGCATTCTTACCACAAGCCTTAGCTGTTTGGAATAATGCGAAGCTTTCCATTTCTACACATTTACAATCAAATTTTTCTTTAACTTCCTTCCAATGATTTGGATTAGTTGAATAGAATACATCAGATGAATGACATCTTGCCTTCTTTAAAGAAATATTTAAGTTTGTAGCAACTTTTTCTAATTGGTTATTAACTTTCTTACTAGGCTTTGCGATATGAGATTTAACACCATATGCAACCTTAGCAAATGTTGATTCAGAATATGCATCAGTAACAAGTACTGTATCCATAACTTTTAAATGCTCATCATATGAACCAGCAGTACCAATTCTTACAATTGTATCTACATCATAGAATTTGAATAATTCATATGAATAAATAGCAAGTGATGGTTGACCCATACCAGATGCCATTACAGAAATTCTTTTTCCATTATAATATCCAGTATAACCGAAAATGTTTCTAATTGATGTGAATTGTTCAACATCAGTTAAGAAATTATCAGCGATATATTTAGCTCTTAAAGGATCACCAGGCATTAATACAACCTTAGCAATTTTTGATGCATCATTACATCCATTATGTGGTGTAGGAATATTACTCATTCTTATAGCCCTCCATAATCTTTACACCAGCACTACATCCAACTCTTGTAGCACCAGCTTCTATCATTTGTTCAAAAGCAGCCTTATCTCTAATACCACCAGATGCCTTTACTTGTGCTTTACCAGCAACAGCTTTAGCCATTAAAGCAACGTCTTCTTTTGTAGCTCCACCTGTACCAAAGCCAGTTGAAGTCTTAACAAAATCAGCACCAGCCTTTACAGCAAGCTTACAAACTTCTTCTTTTTCTTCATCTGTTAAATAGCATGTTTCAATAATAACTTTAACTAAAACGCCATTTGCAGCATCTACAACAGCCTTAATATCTTCATATACAGCATCCCAGTTATGAGCCTTTGCCATACCGATATTAATAACCATATCTACTTCATCAGCACCATTTGTAATAGCATCAGTTGTTTCAAATGCTTTAACAGCTGGTGTATTAGCTCCTAAAGGGAAGCCAATAACTGTACAAACCTTAACGTCAGTATCTTCTAATAATTGGTGTGCAAATGTAACATTTGCAGGATTTACGCAAACTGATGCGAAATCATATTCCTTTGCTTCATTACAAAGATTTAAAATTTCATCATAAGTTGCAGTTGCCTTTAATAATGTGTGGTCAATATATTTTGACTTTTTCATAAAAAACCTCTTTAAATATCTAATATATTTTCCATTGATAAGAACTTAAGTTCAGCAGTAAGTGGTGCGAACTTATCTTTAGTTAATACCTTATGGAATTTCTTTAAATTTTTGGCATCCATTAATTGGATAACACCATAACCATCAATTGGTTTAAATAGCTTATCAGTTTTTTGCAAAACCTCTGACATTGGATAATATTGTTTAAATTTACCATCATCTAAATATAAAATATCTACTGCTGGTGGTAAGATAAATTCTGATTGTCCATCCCATTTTATCGCAACAAAGGCAGTTCTAGAACGTTCTGTATGTAAAAAATAATAATTAGAAATTACAATTTTAGAATCTAAGAATAATTCTAGCTTCTTTTGTCTTAATAAATAGTTATAAACTTGAGTTAAAGTTTGAGGATCTAAACGATTATATTTTGCTATTTCATCCTCATTATCATCCTTGTATGCTCTTTTCCATGATTCAAATGTTTTAATCATAAATGATCTTCTAAATGGAACTACATCCTGATATGCTTCATTATATACATAGAATTTGAAAATCTTTACTAAATCTTCAACAATATCAAATACTAATTCTGCTGAATAAGTTGGAAGTAAAATATTGAATTCAAGCATAAAATTTACATCAAAATATTTAGGATCTAAACGTTCAAGTCTTGGAACACAAGAAATAGATGTCATTACAAATCTTGCTTCAAAATTTAAAATAGGGTGATGAAATGTAAATACTCTATTGTCGCCTTCCATTTGTGAGGTAATATTAGAATTAGATTTGAAATAAGTAATTAAATCACTTTTTTCATATGTTCTAGTGCCCTCTTTAAGGAAATATAACCTAAAGTCCATTATCGATCACCACCCTTTTTTATAACTAATCGCTATTTTTATTTATTTTATCAAATTTTTAACATATTGTCAAAAAACTTAAGCCCTTAAATTAAGGATTTTTTTACATCTTGGACATAGTTCATCTTCATCAACTTTTGGAACAATCATCCAGCATCTTGCACATGTTTGGCCTTGTGCTGCTTCAACCTTAACATCAAATGCTGCACCATCTTTAAATTCTAATTGAGATACAATTAATAATTGAGCTGCAGATTCCTTAATTGGGTTGAATACCTTAGAAGCTTTTTCATCTAAAGTAATAGTTAATTTAGCATTGAAGCTCTTACCAATTACCTTATTAGCTCTTGCTTCTTCTAAAGCCTTTAAGATTTGATCACGGTATGTCATGAATTCATCAAATTGAGCTTCTAATTCCTTATCTAAATTAGTATCAGCCTTTGGCATATCGCATAGATATACATCCTCTTCAGTCTTATAAGGTAAAGTATTATAAGCTTCACTCATTGTATGAGGTAAAATTGGAGCTAATAATTTAATTAATGCCTCAGTGATTAAATTAAATACTGTTTGACAAGATAATCTCTTATTAGATTTTGGATCTTCGATATATAAAATATCTTTTGTGAAATCTAAATAGAATGCAGATAATGTATTAGCAATATAAGCATTTACGTTTCTATAAATTTCACCGAAATCAAAGTTTTCATAATTCTTATGAATTTCAGCAATAAATTCTTGTAATTTAATATACATATATTTATCTACTGCTTCTAGCTTTTCATAAGGTAAAGCATTCTTAGGATCAAAATCAGATGTATTTGTTAATAAGAATCTTAATGTATTTCTAATCTTTCTATAAGATTCAGTAACTTGTTTTAAAATATCTTGGCTTAAAGGCATATCTGCTCTATATTCAACAGATGCAACCCATAAACGAAGAATATCAGCACCAGATTGGTTACATACCTTAATAGGATCAACTGTATTACCTAAAGATTTAGACATTTTTCTTCCTTGACCATCTAATGTGAAGCCATGAGATAAAACTGTCTTATAAGGTGCAACACCTGTTGTAGCAACAGCTGTAATAACAGATGAGTTAAACCAACCTCTATATTGGTCAGAACCTTCTAAGTATAAGTCAGCAGGATATTTTAATCCTCTTCTATTTAATAACATATATGATGATCCTGAATCGAACCATACATCCATGATATCATTTTCTTTTGTAAACTTACCATTTGGTGAATGTGAATTTGTATAGCCTTCTGGAAGTAAATCCTTTGCTTCACGCTCAAACCAAACATTTGAACCATATTTACTGAATAAATCAGCAACATGTGCTAAAACCTTTTGGTCTAGAATTTCAGTTCCATCTTCAGCATAGAATACAGGAATAGGTACACCCCAAGCACGTTGTCTTGAAATACACCAATCATGTCTATCACGAATCATATTTGAAATTCTAACCTCACCCCATTTAGGATTCCAATTTACATTTTTAATTGCATTTAAAATATCATCCTTAATTGGGTCAATAGATGCAAACCATTGAGGAGTTGCTCTAAAGATAACAGGCTTTTTAGTTCTCCAATCATGAGGATATGAGTGAGTGATAGGATCTAATAATAATAAAGAACCACATTCCTTTAAATCATTGATAATATAATCTTCTGATTCATCATAGAAAAGTCCTGCATATTTTCCAGCTTTTTCTGTTTGGTAACCCTTAGAATCAACAGCAACCATAATATCTAAGCCATATTGCTTACCAGCTATATAGTCTTCTTCACCGTAGCCTGGAGCGATATGAACAAAACCAGTACCATCTGTAGTAGTTACATAATCAGCATTAATAGTTGGAGATACTCTATCATATAATGGATGCTTATATTGATATTTTGTTAAATCTGTACCATATACATATTTAATAACTTCAACATTTTCTAATTCTAATTTCTTAGATAAGCTTTCTAATAGGTCAGCAGCACAAACCATCTTACCCTTATTAGAATTAAATAATACATAATTAACCTCAGGACCAGCAGCAACAGCTAAGTTACAAGGTAATGTCCAAGGTGTAGTTGTCCAAACCATATATGAAGCATCTTTAAAATCATCTTCTGCATTTACAATTGGGAATTTAAAATAAATTGCTTTAGATGTAATATCCTTATATTCAATTTCAGCTTCAGCTAATGCTGATTCAGATGATGGTGACCAATAAACAGGCTTTAAACCTTTATAAATTAAGCCCTTTTCTGCCATTTTAGCAAATACTCTAATTTGGTCAGCTTCAAAATCCTTTGTTAATGTGATATACGGATTATCAAAATCACCTAAAACACCTAATCTCTTAAAGCCAGTTTTTTGTCTTTCAACTTGCTTATAAGCATATTCTTCACATAATTTTCTAAATTCAACAATAGGCTTATCCTTTCTTGAAACACCACTCTTTTGAAGTGCATTTTCAATAGGAAGACCATGTGTATCCCAACCAGGAATATAAACAGATTTATAACCATTCATGTTGTAATATCTTACAACAAAATCCTTTAAAATCTTGTTTAAAGCATGTCCTAAATGGATATCACCATTTGCGTAAGGAGGACCATCATGTAATGTGTATTCTCTCTTACCTTCATTTTTTCTAATTACCTTATTATATAGGTCAATTTTTTCCCAAGTTTCTTGAATTTGAGGTTCTTTATTAGTTAAATTCCCTCTCATTTCAAAATTAGATTTTCCCATAAATAAGGTATCTTTGTAATCTTTCATTTTCAATTCCTCCATAAAAAAAGTCCTTAAAGATTTAATCTCTAAGGACGAAAGTTCCGCGGTACCACCTTAGTTCTATATTTATTATAAAAAATATAGCACTCAATTATCTTTTAACGCAAGAATACGGATAAGACTTATCCTCTTATCAGCTTCACCATTGATTCAAGTAGACGACTTCTATTGTTTTTCACCAACCAACAATTCTCTATAATCCATACATTCTACTACGGATGGTATCAACACTTTTAAAATCCTTTTCAATTATACTAAATTTTAATATTAAAGTAAAGTATTTAATTATATTCGAAATTCTTTAAACAAAAAGAAAAAGCATTAAATTAATGTTTCAAATTTAATACTTTATCAATATATAATTTAAATTAAATAATTGGTCTAATAAAAATGTCATCAACGCCAGGAATTGTTTTACTCCAACCATTTGTTACATCAGTGATGCAAACATAAATTCTATAATCACCTTCAAATGCTGCATATTTGTTTAAATATTTTTCAACCATTTCTTTAAATTTAGATGCATCAACGCCAGTCATTACATTTGTATTAGTACTAGCACCTGTTCCACTATTCCACTCTAAAGCTGCATAATAATTAAACTTTTGTGAAGGTGTACCTTCTACTTCATATGTTTTATTCTTCTTTATAGTTTGTAAACCTGATTGAGTAATTTCAGTACCATCAACTTTAATCTTTAATCCTTCAATAGGTGTTGTTAAATTAAAATCAAAATAAATAGAACCAGGATTAATAGTAGTCATATAAGTAGTTGTAACTTTTGGTGTTGATGGTTCTGGATCAGCTTTTGATGGAGTTGGATCAGTTTTTGGTGTTGTACCAGAATTTGAATTATTTCCACCATCACATGCTGTTAAAAACAAGAATGGTAATGCTAATAATAACAATGCTTTTTTCATATTTATAATTCTCCTTTTATTAAAAAATTTTACTCCAAATATATTCTATCAAACCACCTGCAACAAAAGTGCAACATACTTTATACATTATCTATAAAGAAAAAAAGGCATAAATGCCTTTTTAAAAATTAAAAATTATCCATATGAATCTCAAAATAGCTTTGTGGATGATTACATGTAGGACATACATCAGGTGCTTTAGTACCAACAACTATATGGCCACAATTTCTACATTCCCAAATCTTAACCTCTGATTTTTCAAAAACTTGCATAGTCTCTACATTTTTAAGTAAAGCTCTATAACGCTCTTCATGACGCTTTTCAATTGCGGCTACTAATCTAAATTTTTTTGCTAATTCATGAAAGCCTTCTTCTTCAGCAGTTTTAGCAAAACCTTCATACATGTCAGTCCATTCATAATTTTCTCCATCTGCTGCAGCCTTTAAATTAGCTTTAGTATCTCCAATACCATTTAATTCTTTAAACCACATTTTTGCATGTTCTTTTTCATTATCAGCTGTCTTTAAGAATAATTCAGATATTTGCTCAAAGCCTTCTTTTTTGGCAACTGATGCAAAATAAGTATATTTATTTCTTGCTTGAGATTCTCCAGCAAAAGCTGCCTCAAGGTTCTTTTCAGTTTGAGTACCAGCATATTTATTTTTGCTTTCCTCCTTATATTCTTCAACCTTTGGTGCTCTTGCTTTACATTTTGGACAAACTGCCGTTTCTAAGCTTTCAGCTTCAAATACTACTCCACAAACCTTACAAACAAATTTTTTCATACTATATATCTCCTCGCTTTTATTATTGTTTACTGCTAATTTAATTATAATATAGATATAAAATAAAGTAAATCTATCATTTTTTTATTTAGTAAATTCTAAGAAAAAAGCTTAATTATAAAAATTAAATAGTAAGTAATTAAAAAGGACTGCCTATGCAGTCCAATATAATTATTCTAATTCAAATGCACCAGTATATAATTGATAATATGTACCCTTTTTAGCGATTAAATCGTCATGTGTACCTCTTTCAATTATTCTACCTTGATCTAATACCATAATACAATCTGAGTTTCTAACAGTTGATAATCTATGTGCAATTACAAATACAGTTCTACCTTCCATTAATTTATCCATACCAGCTTGTACTAAAGCTTCAGTACGTGTATCAATTGAAGATGTTGCTTCATCTAGAATCATTACAGGTGCATCAGCACATGCAGCTCTAGCAATGGCAATTAATTGTCTTTGTCCTTGGCTTAGATTTGAACCATTATGTGTGAGCATTGTATTAAAGCCTTCAGGAAGTCTTGTAATAAAATCATATGCATTAGCAATCTTAGATGCTTCAATTACTTCTTCATCAGTTGCATCAAGTCTACCATATCTAATATTTTCCATTACAGTACCTGTAAATAAATTAGTTTCTTGTAATACGATAGCAAGTGATTTTCTTAAATCATCCTTTTTAATTTTATTGATGTTTATGCCATCATATCTAACCTTACCATCAGCTAAATCATAAAATCTATTAATT